>ERZ824488.1890-NODE-1890-length-20933-cov-4.051011_pt1 | contig 20933 bp, 22 predicted proteins | sample MGYA00519936_ERZ824488 | MGnify/ENA primary metagenome ERZ824488 (study PRJEB31778, sample SAMEA3449153) | human gut metagenome | biome: human gut; feature: human-associated habitat; material: faeces | place: United Kingdom | collected 2010/2012 ... | reverse complement strand
AAATATAAAGAGTAGAGTAAAGACTGAAAATTGAAAATTTTCAGATTTGTTCTAAAAAATATTATATGTTATAAACATCTGTCACTGTTCATATTTGTTTTTTAAATTATCATATATTTCTAACATACAAGAAAGTTCATAATCTATAGGAACATCATCAAAACTAAAATCATAAAGTTGAATTACAATTTCTTGTTCAAATTCAGAAAGATATTTAAAACAATTTAATTTCAAATTAGAAATATTAGTATACACAAAATTAGGATTTTTTTCTTCAACTTTACAACATAAAATATTAATAATTTCACGTCTTAGCAATATAACACATTTTTCATAATCCTTATACTTAAAATAAGTAGAAAATAATATTTTATTCAAAATCAATACCTCCCAATTCCTGAGATTTATCTCCAATACGTTCAAAAGAATTGTTAACTTTATTATAAAGAAAACCAGTATCTAAATCAAAATACTTAGGTATAAATACTTTACTATGTTTTCCTCTAGAATTAACAACATCTGATTTTAAATGCTCAGGAGTATGTTTAGTATCAAAGAAACATAAATGAGAAACAAATTTAGGATGTTCATATTTCTTTAAATTTTTAAGTGATTTTTTCATAATATTTTTTTGTTTTTCACCAACAGGTAGAATAAGAGGTGAAACAAGTGGCTTACCAGAATTAGGATTAGAAAAATCATCAGCACCTTCATAAACAGGAATAAAAGAAGAACCATTAATCGAAATTACAAATTCCCTTAAAACATCAGAATTGATATGAATTCTAGTTGGATAAGAAAGGCCAGAATCTACACCAATACCAATAGTTTTTGGAATATATCCATTATTACCATATGACTTATCTAAAATAATACCTGCATTTAAAATATTAGGAAAATCAGGGTTATCAAGACTAGCAATCATAGAAAAAATAGCTAAATCTTTTAACGCATAAGAAGAATTAATAGGATTAATTAATCTAATATACCATTCAGCATCATCAACCAAATCATTTTTAGAATTAGGTAAAATTTTAGAAAAATAATCAGTATATTCATCATTAAATTTATTTCGAATAATCTCATAATAGGGATCATAAGAATATCTTATTACTTTTTCTTCAATCTTTGCATCACTTTTTGAAGTAGTAGCTCTTATAGCTTCAATTTCATCTACTGTAAGAGTAGTGAATTTCTTAGTTTGTGACTCAAGAAAATGTCTAGCAGAAGGATATAATGTATTCATCTTTAAAAGCATTTGTTCAACATCATTTTTTGAAATATTAACCTTTTCATCATTTAATACTTTATTAATAATATCAAATTCATGAACAGCATACATCATTTCAGAATAAGAACTTAATTCTTTTACATACCTATTAGACCAAAAAGAATTTAAAGCCATTAAACTTTCTAAAGGTATATTTTTAGGTGAAGCAAGAAAGTTAACAGAAAGTAAATTCTTTAATTTTTCTGAATCTATAAAATTATCAATTTCCTTAAGCAAAGCACGCTTAGAACAACCTTTCATTTTTTGCAAAAATTGAGCATTAGGTAAACCATCTTTACAAATAGGAGTGGCATATTCAGGGAATCCCATATTACACATTTGAGCAACGTAAGAAGTCATATAAGAATGTAATTGTCCGAAGTGAATCTAATTTTAAAATTAGTTCAGATGTAGAATGGGCTAAATCCTTTCTTAAAGATTTTTCCAAATTATATTTATCCTCTGATAAATATGAAAAAGAACCATCAAGAAAAACATTAGAAAAAGCTAAAAATTGTTTTTGACCAGCAGGTACTCCAAAAGCTTTAGCATATTCTCTTAATTTATTTTTCTTTTGAGATTTAGAAAGTTGTTCTGAACAGATAGTTTCCGAAGCAATAGGAAAATTAAAAGAAGCATTAAATAAAATAGAACAAGCCTGCTTTTTATTTTTCTCTAAAAGCTCATCAAAATTTATAAAATTTTCTTTAGTATGAGGAAAAGAATTTCCAAAAACAAAATCAAAAAGTTGTTTTTTTAAATGGTAAACATACAAAGATAAAAAATCATCAAAAGAAGTACAGTTTTCATAATTTAAGACTTCAAAATCATAATCAGAGTACTTTATTTTTTTAGAAATTTCCTCATATTTTTTAGGATTTTTTTGAAGATATTGACAACAAATATATTCCATATAGTCTGGAAAATTATAACTATTTTCAAAAACAGTTAAAGAATAAGAGTCAATTTCCTCAAATAATATTTTTTTAACATCCTCATATGTAATATCAGGATTAGAATTTTTAATATAAGATATATGTGAAATTGCCTTTTTTAGGCTTGAATGAACATATGCAGATTCTTTTGGATTGGCAGAAAGCCATTTTTTTGCATGGTATAAATCTTTTTGGAAATATGTTTTATTTATCATACTTATAAAAATCTCCTTTTAATTAGTTAACATAAAGATTATATCATGAAATGCCAAAAAATACAAACAAATTAAGGAAAATAATTGAAAACAAAGACATATTATAGTATAATAATAAATTGTAAAAAAGAAAAAATATACACAATACATACAATGAGTATATATAAATAAAATTATAAAAAATAAAAAATTTAAAAGAAAGGGATTAATCAATTATATAGGAAAATTGATTATTACGAGAAATATATGAATTCACTTGTGAAAATTGTACCAAATGTAAAAAAGTACAAATCATATTTAGAAGATGTTAATAAAAAAATAAATCCAATGATGATATCAGGGTTAACAGATAGTGGAAAAGTGCATTTAGCATATTCAACATGTTTTTATTCAGAAAGACCAATTTGTATAGTGACATATAATGAATTGCAAGCAAAAAAAATAATAAAAGATCTTGCATACTTTGAAGAAAACATAGAATATTTTCCAAAAAAAGAAATTTTAGCATATGACTATTTAACAGAAAGCAAAGATTCACTTTTTGAAAGAATAGAAGTATTAAATAATATAATAAATAAAAAAGCTAAAATAGTTGTAACAACAATAGAAGCGGTTATGCAACCAATGATAGCCAAAGAAATATTATACAAGAATGTGCTAAAACTAAAAGTTGGTCAAGAATTAAGCTTAGATAAATTAAAAGAAACTTTAGTAAAACTTGGATATGAACGCTATGATGTAATAGAAGGAAAAGGACAGTTTAGCATAAGAGGAGGAATTGTAGACGTAGCAATAGATTCAAAACGAGGAGTTCGTATAGAATTTTGGGGAGATGAAATAGATTCTATAAGAAACTTCAATATTCTTACTCAACGTTCGACAGACATGATAAATGAAATTTCAATATATCCAGCATTTGAATACTTATTAGAAAATACACTAGACCAAGTATGCAAAAAAATAGAAGAAAGCAAATATGCAGGTGTATTAAATGATATTGCAGAAGAAGACATAGAACAAATAAAAAGTGGAGATTACATTAGCAAAATAGATAAATATTTTAAATTTTTCTATAATAAACAAGAAAGTATATTAGATTATTTAGACAAAAATTGTATTGTATTTTTAGATGAAATTTCTAAAATAAAAGCAAGATCAGAAAATATAATAAAAGACAATGAAACAATATTAAAAGGATTAGTAGAAAAAAGAAAAATTCCAATACAAATATTGGAACAAACAATGAATTATATTCAAATAATAGATAAAGCAAAAGAAAAACAAACAATATATTTAGAAAATAAAGAGATTGGATTTACAGACGTCCAAAGTATGCATGCAAAAAGAAACGGATATAGCTTTAGCTATAGGGAGGTCAACTTTTTTCGTAGTTCAATGGATTTATTGTTTGAGGAATTACAAAAAGCAAATAAAAACACAAAACAAACAGTAGTCCTATGTGGTAGTTTTGATAATGCAAAAAAACTATCGAAACTACTAGAAGAAAAAAACATAAAATACACATTAGATGAAAAATTAACAACAGACATAGTTCCAGGGGTAACAGTACTTACATCTGGAACTATTTCCACAGGCTTTGAAAGCTATGATTTAAACTTATTAGTAATTTCTGCATCAGAGTTATTTACAACAAGAGAAAAGAAAAGAACACGTTTATCTCAAAGCTTTAAAGAAGGAGAAACAGTAATATTTTCGGATTTGAAAATAGGAGACTATGTAGTACACAAAATACATGGTATAGGAGAATACATAGGTGTTAATACTATAAAAGCAGATGGAGTAACAAAAGACTATATAAAAGTCAAATATAAAGATAACGATATTCTATATGTACCAATAAGTTCATTAGATAATATTAGAAAATATATAGGAGCAGAAAATGGTACACCAAAAATAAATAGACTTGGTAGCAAAGATTGGGAAAAAACAAAAGCAAAAGTAAAAAATAATTTAAGAGAAGTAGCGAGAGAATTAATAGAACTATATGCCAAAAGACAACATTCAAAAGGATACAGTTTTTCGCCAGACACAGTATGGCAAAAAGAATTTGAAGATAGTTTTCCATATGTAGAAACAGATGATCAGCTAAGATGCATAGAAGAAGTAAAAAAAGATATGGAAGCGGAAAAGCCAATGGACAGACTTCTTTGTGGAGATGTAGGATATGGAAAAACAGAAGTAGCAATTAGAGCAGCTTTTAAAGCATGTATGGACCAAAAACAAGTAGCATACCTAGTTCCAACAACAATATTATCACAGCAACAATACGAAAGCTTTAAAGAAAGAATGGAAAAATTCCCAATAAGAGTAGATGTATTAAACAGATTTAGAACTCCAAAAGAGCAAAAACAAATTCTTGAAAAGCTTGAAAAAGGCGAGCTAGATGTTGTAATAGGAACACACAGAATTTTAAGTAAAGACGTAAAATTTAAAAATTTAGGATTGTTAATAATTGATGAGGAACACAGATTTGGGGTAAAAGATAAAGAAAAAATAAAAGAAATAAAAACAAATGTAGATGTATTAACAATGACAGCAACACCAATCCCAAGAACATTACACATGTCAATACTAGGTATAAGAGATATGTCAGTAATATATGAACCACCACAAAACAGAAAACCAGTCCAGACATATGTTTTAGAATATGATGATGAAATTGTTAAAGAAGCAATAACAAAAGAATTAGAACATGATGGTCAAGTATTTTATTTATTCAATAATGTAGAAGGAATAGAAGCAAAGGCAAGTCAAATTCAAGAACTAGTACCAGAAGCACAAATAGGAATTGCACATGGACAAATGTCAGGTAGAGAGCTAGAAGAAATAATGCAAGATTTTATTGACAAAAAAATAAATGTACTTGTATGTACAACAATTCTAGAATCCGGAATAGATATACCAAATGCAAATTCTATAATAGTTGAAAACGCTGATAGACTTGGATTAGCACAATTATACCAAATAAGAGGTAGAGTAGGCAGAAGTGAGAAACAAGGTTATGCATATATTATGTATAAAAAAGACAAACTATTATCAGAAGTAGCAGATAAAAGATTAAAAGCAATAAAAGAATTTACAGAATTCGGTTCAGGATTCAAAATTGCAATGAGAGATTTGGAAATAAGAGGAGCAGGAAGCATATTGGGAGAATTGCAACATGGACATATGGAACAAGTTGGATATGACATGTATTGCAAACTATTAGACCAAGTAGTAAAAGAGATGAAAGGAATAAAAGTAGAAGAAGAAATAGATGTTCAATTAGATTTAGACGTATCAAGCTACATTCCAGATGAATTCATAGAAGATTCAAATCAAAAAATAGAAATTTATCAAGAAATAGCATTATGCAAAAATGAAGAAGAAATCAAAGATATAACAGATTCAATAATAGATAGATATGGAAATATGCCAAAAGAAATCGAAAAATTATTAGATATTGCAAGAATAAGAAATATGTGTAGAGCAAAGAATATAATAAAAGTAGCACAAAAAACAGACAAGGTAATATTCTATTTTGATGAAAAAACATTCGATTTCACAGTAGTAGACAAATTGTTGAAAAAATACGGAATGAGAATAAAATTTTCACCAGCAAAAAATCCATATGTAACATACAAATTAAAAAATATTAAGGATATACTTAAAGAAATAAAAGGATTTTTGCAAGACATATAAATTGAAAGGAAAAGATTATGGTAATAACAAGTAAAGATAATGAAACAATTAAAAAATTAAAAAAATTAAAAGATAAGAAATACAGAGATCAAGAAAATTGTTATTTGATAGAAGGCGTAAAACTAATAAAAGAAGCAATCCAAGAAAATGCTAAAATAAAATTAATAATAATATGTGATGATTGTAAACAAGAAAATGATTTAGACAGTGACATAAAATATGAGATAGCAAAATATGAATGTATATCAGTAAGTGAAAAAATATTTTTAAGTTTAACAAATGTAGTAAATCCACAAGGAATTTTAGCAGTAATAGAAAGAGAAAAACAAAAAGGAAAAATAGATTATGATGAAGATTTATTTTTAATACTAGACAATTTACAAGATCCAGGAAATATGGGAACAATACTAAGAACAGCAGACAGCTTGAATATAAAACAAATAATACTTTCAAAAGATTGCGCAGATGCATACAATCCAAAAGTTGTAAGATCAACAATGGGAGCAATTTTTAGAATAAATATAATAGAAAGCGAAAATTTAGTAAAAACAATAAAAGAAATGAAAAAACATAAAATAAAAGTAATGGCAACAAGTCTTGATACCAAAAAATCAATTTATGATGTAACGTATGAAAAAACAGCAATAGTAATAGGAAATGAAGCAAATGGAGTAGAAAAAGAAATTTTAGAATTAGCAGATGAGAAAATAAAAATACCAATGCCAGGAAAAACAGAAAGCTTGAATGCCTCTGTAGCCACAGCAGTAATATTATATGAAGCAATGAGAAAAAAATTAAAACAGTAAACAAAAAGTTTGCTGTTTTAATTTTATAAAAGATAAATATTATTCAGTAAGTAATCCTAAAATTTTTGGATAAATAGTTTCAGCCTTATTATTCCAATTATCAACAATAGCTTTTGCCTGTTCCTTAGAACCAGCCAAAGTTTGAATTTCAAAAACAATATTATTATTCTCAACAATTTTACACTTAACAGTAAAATGATTCTCATCAATAGGAGTATAATCAGAAGAAATTGAGAACTTATCTTCAATATCATCAAGACTTTCTTTCAAATTATTATCAACCTTCAAAGTCAAAATACCAGGAATCATATCAGCAGTAAGTTCTATAGCGCGTTTTCCCTCAGGAGTAATATTATATAAAGTTTCCTCATCTTTTTTATAAGAAATAACATATTTATTTTCAATTAAATCAAGTAAAAATTGTTGAAAATAAAAATAATTTAATTCAGTAATAGAAGTAACCAATTCCAAAAGAGCCTTTTGATTAATAGGTTTTCCAATTTTATTTAAAATATATAAAACAAGTAATTTATGTTCAGCCAAACTTGAACTATCCTCTGTAAGTTTCATAAAGTAAATCACAATCCTTTCATAATTTGTATAACAATTATTGTAATTATAACACAGAAAATAATAAAATAATAGGAGAAAATAAGAAAAATTATAAATGTAAAAAAATGTCGAAATAACACGACGAAAAAAACTTTACAAAATGAAAAAAACATATTAAGATATTAATTAATAAATTGCAATTTAATTCAAAAAAAATTTAATTCAAAAAGAAAAAGGGGAAAAATCCCCTAATTCCGAGTAGCATTTTTTGTAACATCTTTAATAGTTTCTAATTTGGATTGATACAATTCATCAATCTCCTGTTCAAAAGAATCAGATATATAAGCATATTTAAAATCTGAATTTTCATAAAAAGTATACGCTTTTGTAACTGATTTTAGAGCTTTTACGTTTCTAGTTGAATTTTTTAGCCTAGTTGTTTTCAAATTTGGATCATCTAACCAGAAATAGTTGCTATAAGTGTTTAAATATAATGTAGTAGAGTACAAGAAGCAATCTTTTAAATTATATGAACTCATTAAACTTAAATCTAAATTCGTTACATCAAAAGCACGAGGTAAGAATTTAAAGGATAAGTCCATATCATCATCTATTGTAACATTATCTACATCCTCTTTTGACTGAATATAAGTATTATACTTACTATCATCAAAAGTAGAGAAGTTATTGTAAGGAATTTGCTGTTCCTCACAAAAGCTTTCACACTTTAAGATATCATCTGAATATTCTGAATTATCCAAATAGACACCTATTACAGCAAAACCATTTGGAACATTAGAAAATTCAGTAACAAAATCTTTAAAAGCAACATCATTTGCTACATAAAGCAAAACTGGTTGTATTTCAATATCAGGAGTTTCTGGTTGAGCAGAAGTTGACATTTTTGCTGGGAAAACATAAGTTGAAAAAGAATCTTCATCAACGAAGCCAACAAACTTCGTTTGATTTTCATCTTCATATCTAACTTTTACAAGATTATTATCATAATAAGCTAAGACATAAACCTTATCTCCAGCATTTAATCCAATTTCTTGATAAATCCGTTTACTATCTTTGTACAAAAAAGTATCTCTAGTAATGTAGCCATTACCCTTATCAATTTTGAAATTGAGTATATATAGACAAGCCATACATACTATAACTAAAAAGGAAAAATACTTAAGAAATTTTTTAAACCGCATAGTTACCTCCTTTTTTTAAAATGCTACTCTAGTGAAAATTACACTAACTATATTATATCACAAGAAATCTAAAAATAAAATAAAGGAGAAGGTTAAAATAAGAAAAGATATAATAACAATAATAATATTACTAAATTGCATAGTAACTCAAATCATGTTTCCACTATCAATATGTTTAGGAAAAAAAACACAAACTATATATAAAATACCAACAACGAAAATAACAAAAACAACAAAAGAAACATGGGAAATAGAAATACCAAAAATAAATCTAAAAGCAGAAATAAAAGATGGAACAGACCAAGAAAATTTGAATAAAAACATAGGACATTTTATAGAAAGTGGCTATATAAATGGAAATATATGTTTAGCAGCACATAATAGAGGATATAAAGTAAACTATTTTCAAAATTTAAAACAACTAGAAAAAGGAGACAAAATAATATACAAATATAAAGATATAGAATTAGTTTATATAGTAGACACGAAAAAAATAATAAAAGATACAGACATACAAGTTATAAAGCCAACAAAAGAAAACAAAATAACATTAATAACATGTGTAGAAAACCAACCAGAATACAGAAGATGCATACAAGGAAAATTAAAAATATAGAAAGAAGGAAAAAGAAAAATATGAAAATAAGAAAAATAATAACAATATTAATAATATTACTATTAATAACAACAAGTATTTCAAAAGCAACATTTAGCATAAATAAAGCAGATTTATATTCAAAAGGAAGATGCAAACCATTATTAAGACTAGCAAGTAATGGAGGAGAAATAATAGTAACAAAAGTATTTTATAAAAATAATGGAAAAGAAAATCCAGCATATTGCGTAAATAAAGAACTAGGAGGAGTGGGAGAATATGGCAGCTATTCAGTAAGCATAGACTCAGCACTAGCACATACAGAAGTAAGAAAAGGAATATTAAATGGCTATCCATACAAATCACTTGCAAGCTTAGGAGTAGCAGATGAAGATGAAGCATATACAGCAACAAAACAAGCAGTATACTGTTTATTATATGGAGATGATACATCAAAATATATACCAATTGGAGAAGCGGGAACACGTACACTAAATGCAATGAAAAAAATTATAGAAACAGCTAGAACTATAAATATGCCAAGACCAAGCACAAATATAAAAATACAAGAAGCAACACAATGGGAAATAGATGAAACAAACAAAACTTACATAAGCAAAACAATGGAAATCAAAACAGAATTTCAAGCAAAAGAATATATAATCTCAATAGCAGACACGAAAGAAAATAAAATAAAAATAACAGATATGAACAATAAAGAAATTAAAACAACAAAAGAAAAGAGATTCAAAATAAAAATGCCAATAAACCTATTAGAAAAAGATGGAGAAATAGATATAAACATAAAAGCAGAATTAGCAACATATCCAGTTTTATATGGAAAAGCACACAATGCAGGATACCAAAACTATGCTTTAACAGGAGAAATATATGAAGCAGGAGATACACAAACAAAAGTAAAATATAATAAAAATAAAACAAAACTAAAAATAATAAAAAAAGATGATAAGACCAAGAAATTATTAGAAGGAGTAGAATTTAATATATTAAATGAAAAAGGTGAAATTAAATATAGCAATTTAAAAACAAATAAAGATGGAGAAATAATAGTAGAAGGAATGCAACCAGGAAAATATTATTTAGAAGAAGTAGCATCAAAACAAGGATATCAAAAATTAGAGGGAAAAATAGAATTTGAAATAAAATTAAATGAAGAATTAGCAATTACAGTAACAAATAAACAAGAAGAAATAACACCAAAAGAGGAAATAATACCTAAAAAAGAACAAAGCTATTCAGAACAAATAACCAAATTACCAGTTACAGGAATGTAAAAATATTATATAAAATCGAAATATCAGAAAACTTTAAAGTAGTTTCTAATATGAAAAAATATTTATACTTTTAATAAAAATGTATCAGGAAAATTTCATATTTTCCTGATACATAAAAAAAGAGGAGGACCCTCATTTAGTAGAATTATCTACAAATGAGAGTCCCTTTGGACTATGAACACTTTTAAAATTCGAATTCAGAGATGATTTGTTCCGTCATCTTTTCGAGACGCTCAGAATTCACATATAACAGTTGTTTATTAGCAAAGATTCTGGCTCTCTCATATGACCAACCTTTTTTTCTCTGTTGCTCGAATAACCACTTCCTGCACGGATCCAATATATTTAAATCCTCACCATACCGTGGAGTATCGAACTCATCAGTTCTTTTAGTGGAACAATCACGGTTTTTGATGAGATGATCTGCTGCCTGAAGTTTTAAAAGGTTTCTGTGGTAAGTGTCAATTGTACGTGTTCTCATTAGAACTACCTCCTATTATTTAAATGCAATAACTTTTTGCTACAAACATAGTATACCACAAATACATAAAAAAGTCAATTTTTTATGTAAAATGAATAAATTGAACTGATAAAAATAATACAAATAATATTGAAAGTTTGTTTAACAAGTAAAAGGCATATTCAATAAGAAAAGAGCCTTGCAATGCAAGGCTCCCAGCATAACATTTAATTTTATGCATTAGGATCAAGGACATAAATAGTATGTTTTCCCTGAAGATTACTGATGCAACAAGATAATGGTATTGGGTAAACTTCTACAAAATCTGTACCAAACCGTCTGAACGCATCTGGCAAATTTGTAGAGTATAATCCATCTAAAATCTGTTGTTTTACTGTATGTTCCTGTAATCTTTTTCCTGCTACCATTATGGTACCTCCTTAATAAAAATAAAACATTAATATGTTACACAAATATATTATACCACTAAAATTAGAAAAAAGCAAAAAAAGATTGACATAACACAGAAAAGATTATATAATAATTAAGCAGAAATTAATAAACAATATCTTATATAATTAAAGGAGGACTAATTATGAAACCTACAGATTATGATATTAAAGATATTGAAACTTTAACAAAAATTAACGAAGAAACAGCTCGGGAATTTTTAGATGCATCTGTCCCAGTAGTTATTAGAACAGACAAGCGTAATTTCCAGAGAGCAGAAAAAGAGTCTGACTTAGAGCAGGCAAAAAGACTCAGAGAAATGGGCATTTATGAAATGCTCCAGTATTTCTTAGAGTAATAATATTATAGGAAGTTCAGAGAACTATCCCATAGTAAAAAAGGTCCACTTTGCGAAGTGGACCTTTTTTGCTAAAAATAATTAAATTCCAAGAATTTTTTTTGCTCTAGTTACATCATCATTATTAGCTAATCTAACATTTTCTAAAGGATATTTGAAACCAAGTTCAACCCATTTGAACTTTCCTAAATCATGATAAGGAAGAAATTCAATTTTTTCAACATTAGAAAGAGTTGAAATAAAATCTTTTAATCTCAATAAATCATTTTCATCATCAGTATATCCAGGAACTAGAACTTGTCTAATCCAAACAGGAATGGAATTATCTGATAAAAATTTAGCAAAAGCAAGATTATTTTTATTAGACATTCCAGTAAGAACTTTAGCTTTTTCATCATCAATATGTTTAATATCAAGTAATACTAAATTAGTATAATGCAAAAGTTCCGCCAGCACAACAAAATCTTTGTACGGGCTGGTAACTGGGGGCAAAATGCGGTAAAATACAAAAGTTCCTTAATATCATCATTAATTGGAAGGCTACCAGCAGTATCAAGACAAGTATGAATATTTAATTCTTGTAATTTTTTAAATAAACATGTAACAAATTTAGCTTGAAGCAAAGGTTCACCACCAGAAACAGTTACACCACCATTTGAAGATTCTATATAAGGAATATATCGTTTTATTTCAGCAACTAAATCATCAACATTAGTTAAATTACCAGCATTAACTTCCCAGGTATCCCTATTATGACAATACATACATTTTAAAGGACAACCTTGCATAAAAACAACAAATCTAATTCCAGGTCCATCTACAGTACCAAAAGTTTCAATAGAATGGACACGACCTAAATTATTTTCCATCATATATAAATTATAACCCTTTCAACATAATTTTAATCAAAAACAGTATAACAAATCTAATAGAAAGTAGCAAGGATAAAAAAGAACTAAAAATCAATGACTTTTAGTTCTTTAACAATTCTATTTTTTAAATACGTTCATGAATTGTACGATTTATAACATCTAATTGTTGTTCTCTAGTTAATTTTGTGAATTTAACTGCATATCCAGAAACACGAATAGTAAGTTGAGGATATTTTTCTGGATGATCCATAGCGTCAAGCAACAATTCTCTATTAAATACATTAACATTAATATGATGACTTAGTTGAACAAAGTAACCATCAAGTAATGAAGTTAAATTTTTAATTTTATCATCCATAGTTTTTCCTAAAGTGTCAGGTGTGATAGCAAAAGTATAAGAAATTCCATCTTCAGAATATTTGTAAGGTAATTTTGCTAAAGTATTCAAAACAGCTAAAGCACCATTTTGGTCTCTACCATGAAGTGGGTTAGCACCAGGTCCGAAAGGAGCGCCAGCTTTTCTACCATCAGGAGTATTTCCTGTATATTTACCATAAACAACATTAGAAGTAATTGTCAAAATAGACATAGTAGGTTTTGAATTTCTATAAGTAGGTTGTTTCTTTAATTTAGTCATAAAAGATTTTATAATATCAACAGCTATAGAATCAACTCTATCATCATCATTACCATACTTAGGAAAATCACCTTCAATTTGATAATCAACAACTAAACCATCTTCATTTCTAATAGGTTTAACTTTTGCATATTTAATAGCTGATAAAGAATCTGCAACAACAGATAAACCAGCAATACCACAAGCCATAGTTCTTAAAATATCTTTATCATGTAAAGCCATTTCAATAGCTTCATAAGAATATTTATCATGCATATAATGAATAATATTCAAAGCATCAATATAAGTTTTTGCAACCCAGTCCATCATAACATCAAATTTTTGCATAACTTCATCATAATCAAGATATTCTGAAGTAATTGGTTGATATCTAGGAGCTACTTGTTTACCAGACATTTCATCTCTACCACCATTAATTGCATAAAGTAAAGCTTTAGCAAGATTAGCACGAGCACCAAAGAATTGCATTTGTTTACCAATTCGCATTGCAGAAACACAACAAGCAATTCCATAATCATCACCCCAGAAATCTCTCATTAAATCATCATTTTCATATTGAATAGAGCTTGTCTCAATAGAAATCTTAGTAGCAAATTTTTTGAAATTTTCAGGAAGTCTAGTAGACCATAAAACAGTTAAGTTAGGTTCAGGTGAAGAACCTAAAGTATTTAAAGTATGCAAAACTCTAAAAGAGTTTTTAGTAACTAAAGTTCTACCATCAATACCCATACCACCAATAGATTCAGTAACCCAAACAGGATCACCACTAAATAATTCATTATATTCAGGTGTTCTTAAGAAACGAACAAGACGTAATTTCATAATAAAATGATCCATTAATTCTTGAGCTTCACTTTCAGTAATAACACCAGCTTTTAAATCTCTTTCAATATATATATCTAGGAATGTAGAAGTTCTACCAATACTCATAGCTGCACCATTTTGATCTTTTATTGCAGCCAAGTATCCGAAATATAACCATTGAATAGCTTCTTGAGCATTTTTTGCAGGTTTAGAAATATCAAAGCCATATTTTTCAGCCATAATTTTTAAATCATTTAAAGCTTTTATTTGTTCACTAATTTCTTCTCTTTCACGAATAATTTCTTCAGTAAAAGATGTTGAAATACAGTTAGCAAAATCCTTTTTCTTTTCTTCAATTAAAAAGTCAACACCATAAAGAGCAACACGTCTGTAATCACCAATGATTCTTCCACGACCATATCCATCTGGAAGACCTGTAATAATATGAGAACTTCTAGCAGCTCTTATTTCAGGAGTATAAACAGAGAAAACACCATCATTATGAGTTTTTCTATAATGATGATAAATATCTTCTAATTTATCAGAAACTTTACTACCATAAGCTTCACATGATTTTTCAACAATACGAATACCACCATTAGGCATCAAAGCTCTTTTTAAAGGAGCTTCAGTTTGAAGACCAACGATTTTCTCAATGTAACCAGCCTCATGACTAGTGATAGTAGAAGCAATATCATTAGAAATTGCAAGAACACCACCGTTTTCAGTTTCCTTCTTATATAATTCTAAAACTTCATTCCACAACTTTTTTGTATTTTCAGTAGCTGAAGCAAGGAAAGAACCGTCACCTGTATAAGGAGTGTAATTTTTTTGAATAAAATCACGTACATCAATTTCTTTGTTCCAAGCACCTGCATTAAAGCCATTCCATTCATCAAACTTCATAAATATATACCTCCATTATAAAATATTTATAATTATATTTTGACCATAAAAGCTAAACTTTTATACTCGAAAAAAGTATAACATAAAAAAAAATTCGTTACAATAAGCAGTGACAAAATGTAACAAAAAATATAGCAAAAAATACTATTGAAAAAAATAATTATATGATATAAAATATTAACAGTATTAATAAAAGAAAGAAGGAATTAAATATGGATAAACACAAAATAATAACAAAAATTATAGCAATAATAATGATTGTAGCAATGATTCTTGCAACAGCAAGCACATTATTATATTATGTACTTACAAAATAGAAAGGTGAAATATGGAAGGTTTTGATGGATTTAAGTTAGATATTACAAACTTCTATGAAAATAATATAGTAAGCTATATTGAAAATTTGCAAGATCACCCATTAGATTTATTCATGTTAATATTAGATTTATTGATAGTTGGTTTCTTAATTGTAAAATTATTCAAATCAATCAGACATACAAGAGCAAGCCAATTAGCAAAAGGAATACTAATATTAATTGTAATAACAGGATTAACGAAGTTATTACATTTATATATTTTTAATGCAATATTAACAGCTATAATGAATTGGGGAGTTTTAGCATTAATGATAATATTCCAACCAGAACTAAGAAGGGGATTAGAGCAATTAGGAACAAATCAATTTGGAAAATTCTTTGGAATAGATAAAAGCATAGAAGTTAAAACAAAAGAAAACATATATAGAATAGTAATTGCAGCGACAGAACTTTCAAAAACAAGGACAGGAGCTCTAATTGTAATTGAAAGAGACATAAAATTAAATGATATTATAGATACAGGAATTTTAATGGATTCAGAAATTTCGCCACAATTATTAGTAAATATATTTACACCAAGAACACCACTTCATGATGGAGCGGTAGTAATAAGTGATAATAAAATAGCAGCAGCATCATGTATGTTACCATTAGCAGATGATAAAGATATTGCAAGAGAATTAGGAACAAGACATAGAGCAGCAATTGGAATTTCAAAAGAAACTGATTGTGTTGCAGTAGTAGTATCAGAAGAAACAGGAAAAATTTCAATAGCAAAAGAAGGAACACTTATTGCAGATGTTAAAGAAGAAACATTAAAGAAAATACTAATAAAATATTTAATAACAATAAAAGATATAGAACAAGAAAAAAAAGAAAAAATAAAAAGATTTAAAAAATTTTATAAAAAAGATGAAGAATAAATAGCAACCTAAAAATAGAAAAGGTTGCTATTTTTCTATAAATTTAAAAACTGCTTCTGCAAAGCCACCAGAAGATACATCTTTCGTTGTTGTATATTTTGCAACTTCTTTTAATTCAGAGTAAGCATTAGCAACAGCAACACCAACACCAGACTGCCTAACCATATCAATATCATTCAAATTATCGCCAATAGCCATAATTTCATTATTTGTGATTGAAAGATACTTGCTAAGGATGTCCAAAGCATTACTTTTACTTGTATTAAAAGGAACAATAGACAAGTATTCATATTCTTTATTTAATATTTTATCCATATATTGACCAAATTTAGAAATCTTTAAAATAGAGACATTTTGAGTAGACAAAATTTCTTCTTTAACATTTTCTAAAGAAGAATAACTAGAAATAACAAATTGATAAATTAACAAATTATTTTTTTGAATATATTCCAAAACATTTGGAACAACAACAAATTCAAACCCAGGATCTTTTTGAAGCTTAAAATTTCTGAAATCCAAAAACTCAAGCCTTTCGGTGACTAACTTATTATCAGAATAAGCATGAACATGTAAATTATATTTTTTTGCAATTTCATAACATTGACTAATATCAGAAAAAGCTAAAACATTTTTATAAATTGGTACACCAGTTTTTAAATTATAAATTTGTGAGCCATTATTGAAAATACCATAAGTAGCATTACATTTTTCACAAATTTTTTTGCTCACAGAATAAGATTTTCCAGTACAAATAGCAAAATCAATATTATTATTGTTTATCATATTAATAGCATCTAAATTAGATTCATTAATATAATTATTTTCACTAATAATAGTACCATCCAAATCACTTGCCACTAATTTAATAGTCATAGTAAAACTCCTACATTTTTTTAAAATTATATAATAGTAAAAAAATAAAATCAATTAAATAAAAATTATTTTACAAAAAAATTGACAAGTCATTCTTTTTCGGCTATTGTGTCGCAATATTTCTATTTTCATAAATTATATAGAGGTGAAAAAAATGAACCAAAATAAGAAAAAATTAATCTTAATAGTAATTTTATGTGGTGTGGCAATTTTAGGAACTATTTCTAGACTTTTTATAAAAAACAAAGAAATAAATAATTCAATAAATACAATACAAAATGTTGTTAATAATGAAATTGAAAATATTAGTATTTATAAAATGACAGAAAGCGAAATTCAAGAATTACCATCAACAGAAATTGTTACACCAAATGAAGCAGATGAACAAAAACAGGAACAAGAAGTAGAAGATGAAAGCTTTGAATTACAGGGAGACATTGCATACGAAGGAGCTAAAGCAACAACATGGAATGTAACATTAGGAGACTATAAAGGATTAACTTATTATTCACAATTAGATTCTAGATGGAAAAACAAAATGTATTCATCTACAGGAAATAAAAATCAAACAATTGGAATATCAGGATGTGGACCAACTGCAGGAAGCATTATAGTAACAGCGTGTAAAGGAACAATAACACCTGATAAAATGGCAGAATTATTTGTGAAATATGGATATAGAAGTGCCAATAATGGAACGTATTGGAGTGCATTTAGAGCAATAGCAGATGAATTTAACATTAAATATTCTGAAACAGGAAATATAGATACAGCAATTAATTTACTAAGAAATAATAATTATGTAGTAGTAAGTGTAGGGAATGGCTTATTTACAACAGGAGGTCACTTTGTTGTTTTAGTAGGAATAGATGGAGATACACTAAAAATATATGATCCTTATTTATATGCCGGAAAATTTGAAACATCAACAAGACGTGGAAAAGTAACAGTTAACGGAAATACAGTATATGTATCAATATCAAACTTTAGGAAATACGCAAACGCAAAAGGATTTTTTTGTTATCAACATGATGAAAAAGTTCCAGAAAACAACACAAAACCAGTAATCACACAAGCATATACAAAATATGTTAAGGTTAATAGTAGATTAAACGTAAGAGCAGGACCAAGCATACAATCAAAAATAATAACAAATCTAAAAAATAATACAGCAGTAACAATTTATGAAACCAGAAATGGTTGGTCAAAAATAGGAAACGGACAATGGGTAAATTCAAGCTATTTAACAAACGCAAACACGAACTATATAAATTATGTTCAAAACTCAAATACAAAATATTCAACAGGAAAATACAAAGTTACAGCCAGTATCCTAAATGTAAGAAAAGGACCATCAACTCAATATGCGAGCAAAAAATATTATCAACTAACACCAAATGCCAGAGCACAAAACAGAAAATTAGGAGGAGAAAGTAACGGATATAGAAGAAATGTAATTTTCACAGTTACAAAAATTATTGGAAATTGGGGATATACACCAAGTGGTTGGGTATGCCTAGACTATTGTTATAAATATTAAACTTGTCATAGTGACGTTCTTTTTGACAACCACATCAAACTCAGTCATTGTCTAAAGTTGTCATGGGGACGTCTTTTTTGACAACTTTTCTTTTCCCTCAAAAGTCCTATAAAAACATCATTACAATTTTTAATTTTATCATTTACAGCCATAAATACATACTTATCTTAAACTATGACCATTATATTTGATTATCCAAAAGAACATCCAATGATATTGAATAATTTTGAAAAATATGCTAAAGTTTATATATCACATGGCTGTACTACAGCTGTACAACTAAAACATCAAAAGAAAATTAAATAAGAAATAACAAAAAAGCAACGGAGAGTAATAATGAGAAATATAAAATTAATAATAGAATATGATGGAAAAGGATTTAACGGCTGGCAAAAACAACCAGACAAACTGAACATTCAAGGAGAAATAGAAAGAGCAATAGAAGAAATAACAGGAGAAAAAGTTGATTTAACAGCTTCTGGAAGAACAGATGCAGGAGTGCATAGCTTAGGACAAACAGCAAATTTTAAAACAAACTCAAAAATCCCAACAGAAAAATTTGCAAGAGCAATAAACTCAAGATTAAAGAAAAGCATTGTAATTAAGTCTGCAGAGGAAGTTGACGAAAGGTTTCATAGCAGATATTCAGTGAAATCAAAAACATATAGATATATAATAAATAATTCAGAAAATGGAACAGCAATTTATAGAGGGTTAGAATATCATGTACCTATGAAATTAGATTATAAAAAAATGAATGAAGCAATAAAATATTTTATTGGTGAACATGATTTCAAGGCGTTCAAAGCAAGTGGAACAAGTAGTAAAAGCAGTGTGAGAAAAATTCTTGATGGAAATGTAAGAAAAGAAGGAGAAAGGGTAATAATAGAAGTAACAGGAACAGGATTTTTATACAACATGGTTAGAATAATTTCTGGTACTTTATTAGATGTCGGATTAGGCAAAACAAAACCAGAAGACATTCCTTCAATTATAGAATCAAAAGATAGGACAAAAGCTGGAAAAACATTACCAGCACATGGGTTATATTTATTACAAGTGAATTATTAAAACAGGAACAAATAATAATAAAAAAGAATACAATATAACAAAAAGGAGAATGACATGAACAATTTTTTATTATTATATTTTGCACTTCCTGTTGCAATAACAATATTATCAATAATATTTGAGACATTAATAAATTGTCCAATAAAAATAGCAGGAATAACATTTTCTATATTACTGATTTTTACATTTGCAGTAGCAGATGAATCATTTTTGATATTCACAATTTTGTATACAATATTATCATATGTTGTTGCATGGATTACAAAACAGTGGACTCAAAATCAGTGTTCAGGAACATCATTAGAAGATTTAATTCAAGAAGCAAATTCTAACAACAATAACAGTTGTGGATGTAGTAATAGGAGAAGAATATTTTAATACATAAATAGGAGAAAGAAATGAGATTAGATAAATTTTTAAAAATGAGTAGAGTAATAAAAAGAAGAACAGTTGCAAATGAGGTTGCAGATTGTGGTAGAGTAAGTGTAAATGGAAAGGTTGTAAAACCAAGTTATGATGTAAAGGTTGGGGATATTATTGAAATTCAATTTGGAGATAAAGTTTCAAAATTTGAAATTGTAAATATTCCTAAGATACAAGGGAAAAAATTAGAAGAAACTATAAAATTGTTGTAAAAGCATCGCAAAAGCGGTGCTTTACTTTAAAGTAATAATATAGTAATATAAAAAAAGTTACATCAACTAAAAAGAAAAAAGCGCATTGCAAATTAGCTCAAACGGGCATTTTTTATTTTTTTGATGTAACTTTTATATTATACTTTTTAAATGAAAATCAATATTGATAAAAGCATAAAAATGTGATATAAAAAGCAATATAGAAAAGGAGAAAAAAATGGCTGATTTTGTACATTTGCATGTCCATAGCGAATATAGTTTATTAGATGGAATGAGTAGAATTAAAGATTTACCAGTAAGAGCAAAAGAACTAGGAATGAAAGCGATAGCTATTACAGATCACGGAGTTATGTATGGAGCAGTAGACTTTTATAAAGAATGCAAAAAAAATGACATAAAACCAATAATAGGATGTGAAGTATATGTAGCACCACACAGCAGATTCGATAAAGAAGCAGGCAGAGATAACGGATATAATCATTTAATTTTATTAGCCAAAAATAAAACAGGATATC
>ERZ824488.1886-NODE-1886-length-20961-cov-34.140677_pt1 | contig 20961 bp, 18 predicted proteins | sample MGYA00519936_ERZ824488 | MGnify/ENA primary metagenome ERZ824488 (study PRJEB31778, sample SAMEA3449153) | human gut metagenome | biome: human gut; feature: human-associated habitat; material: faeces | place: United Kingdom | collected 2010/2012 ... | reverse complement strand
ATCTTCAACCACGAGTATACCTGGCATAGCATATGCACCTCTCTTTATTAACTATTCATCTTAAAATGCTTCAATGCCTCCACAATTGCACTCTCTTCTGTGAGATATACAGATTGGAAACCTTCATGCCGGCTTTTGTTTCAGTTGGGACAAAAGAACAACCGTCTCCACATGTGAGCTGTGACTAAATTGGTCGACGGCGCAGACTTTTTCGACTTCGTAGCCTTGTTCTGATAGTACTTTTAAATCTCTGGCTAGTGTTGCTGGATCACAGCTTACATATACGATTCGTTTGGGTGCCATTTTCACCATTGTTTCTAACAGTTTACTGTCGCATCCCTTTCTTGGTGGGTCAACGACGATCGTGTCTGCATAGACTCCATTTTTCTCGTATTCTCTTGGAAGTACTTCTTCTGCTTTTCCTACGAAGAATTCTGCATTATCAAAGCCATTCATCTTAGCATTTAATCTTGCATCGTCAATGGCTTCTTTGACGATTTCTACTCCATAAACTTTCTTTGCTTTCTGAGCTAGGAATAAGGAAATAGTTCCGATTCCGCAATAGAGATCCCATACGGTTTCTTCGCCTTTTAAATCTGCGTATTCCATAGCTTTTTCGTATAATACTTTTGTTTGTGTTGGATTGACCTGGAAGAAAGATAGTGGTCCGATCTGATATTTTACATTGCCGATATAATCATAAATGTATGGTTTACCATATACTTCTTCAATCTTGCTTCCCAAGATCCTGTTTGTCTTTTCTTTGTTGATATTGACGCAGATACTTGTCATTCCTTCGACTTCTGTTAAGGAATCTACGAGCATCTCTAAGTTTCTCAGATTCTTTTTGCTCCCATTCACAACAAGACAGACCATGATCTCACCTGTTTTGAATCCGACTCTTGTTACAATGTGGCGGACCAATCCTTTATGGGTCTTTTCGTCATAAGCTGTAATATTGTTTTTCTTCATATAGTCCAAGACTTTTAATAAAATCTGTTCGTTCACTGGATGTTGGATCATACAGTGTGTGCAATCAATAATATGATGCGTCCTTCCTGCATAAAATCCTGTGATAAGATTCCCTTCTTTGTCATATCCGACTGGAAACTGAGCTTTGTTTCGATAGTAAAATGGTTCTTCCATCCCAAGGATCGGTTCCATTTTTTCTTCGATATTTTCTAAGCCTCCAATTCTTTCTAAACAGTTTTTCACTTTATTAAATTTATATTCTAACTGCTTTTCATAAGCTAAATGCTGTAATGTACATCCTCCGCACTGTCTTGCTTTGGAACAGCGTGGGCTGACTCTGTCTTTGGATGCTTCTATGACTTCTTCTACTCTTGCGAAGCCATAATTTTTCTTTGTTTTGATGATCTTTGCACGAACTTTGTCTCCGATGACTGCATCTTTTAAAAAAAGGGCATAACCATCTATATGGCCGATGCCCTCTCCTTCGTTCCCAATGTCATCGATATAGAGTTCTACGATCTGATTTTTTTTAAATTCCATACGCACCTCTGTATCTTTTTCTTGGTTAAACTGTTGTATTGATCCTATTTTATTATAATTCTTTTAGATAGAGGTCTTACGGATTCTTGTATCTAATAAACGCTGGAATCCTGACCATTCCTGATCTTCTTTTTGTTTCTCCATGATTTCTGCAAATGTTTCCATCTTCGCGTCTAAATTATCTGCCTGACTTAGTGCAATTGCTTCTAATAATGCAGGTTTCTTTGGAGAACCAAATTCTAATTCTCCGTGATGTGCTAACATACAGTGTTTTACTTCATTTGCAAGTTTTGGTGGGAAACTTGGAATCTCACGGATCAGGCGATCTAATTTGATCGCTCCCATCACGATGTGTCCAACTAACTGACCTTCATCTGTATAGTCATTCTCTGGGAAACTTGATAATTCTTCGACTTTCCCCATATCATGCCATAATGCGCACATTACGATCAAATCTCTGTTTAACTGTGGATACAGACTTGCATAGCTTTCACAAATTTTCGCTACAGATAAACTGTGCTCTAAAAGCCCTCCGATATACCCATGGTGTACGCTTTTTGCTGCGGAATGTACTTTAAATTCTCTTGCAAAATTTTTATCCTCTATAAAGATCTTCTCTGCTAACTGTTTTAAATACTGGTTCTTTGTCTTGCTGATCATTGCAAGAAGCTCTTTGAACATCCCATCAATATCCTTCTTGGTACTTGGCATATAATCTGCCATGTCAAACTCACCTTCCTGAGCTTTACGGATCTGTTGGATGTTTAACTGGTTAGAACCCTGATAACTTGTTACCTGTCCTCTGACTAAAATGTAGTCCATCGCCTCGAAATGCCCGATCGCATTGGTAAGTTCCCATACCTTTCCGTCGATCATTCCTGTTTTATCTTGTAGTGTCAGGGAATAATATGATTTTCCAAATTTGGATGTTCCCGGTGATTTTGTTTTGCATAAATAAATCTCGGAAACCTGATCTCCTTCGTGCAAATCACTAATATATCTCATTGCTTTGTGCCTTTCTAAATTCGTTCTTCGCCAGCCAACTCTCCTGGCGATTTTTAAATCCTCTATTTTTTACCTATGTTATTATGCCACAGTTTAGTTGTAAAATCTAGTGAAATTTACTTATTATGAACGTCATGATTTCAAAAGGCACAAAACTGTTTATGAATTTACATTTTCCGCATTCAAATATGCCTGCTTATAGAAAAATTCCTGTGAATTTAGTGGTGTATCCTGATTTTTAGGAATTTTATAATTTCCATTGTGATCTTCTTCTCTTGCTTTTACATTATCACTTAACATTGTAATAAACATCTCGATCAGCTGCATTTTAATATCTGTATTGTAGATCGGTACGGCTACCTCGACTCTTCTTAATGTATTTCTTGTCATAAAATCTGCTGACGCTATATAAACTTTTTCTCTGCCCTTCGTTCCAAAAATATAGATTCTTGAATGTTCTAAGTATCTTCCCACAATACTTCTTACTTGAATATTATCTGTTTCACCCTTTACTCCCGGAATCAGACAACAGATTCCTCGAATGACCATGTCAATCTTCACACCTGCTTTGGATGCTTTGATCAATTTCTCCATGATCTTTTTGTCTGTTAAAGAGTTCATTTTTAATCCAATATAAGCTGGTTCTCCAGCTTTTGCATGTTCAATTTCCCGATCGATCATATGGATCACTTTATTCTGTAGACAGTGTGGAGCTACTAGCAGATGATCCGTTTCTTCCACAGTCTCTCCCATAGATAATGCCTGAAAAACTTCCGCAGCTTCCAACGCAATATCTACATTTGCTGTCATTAAAGAAAGATCTGTATAAAGTCTGCTTGTCTTTTCATTGTAGTTGCCTGTTCCGATCTGTGTGATATAAGATACTTTTCCTTTTTTCTTTCTTGTGATCAGACATAATTTAGAGTGTACTTTATAACCATCTAATCCATAGATCACGCGGCATCCTGCATCTTCTAACTGTCTGGACCATTCAATATTATTTTCCTCATCAAATCTAGCCTTTAATTCTACAAGGATCGTGACATCTTTTCCATTTTCTGCTGCCTCGATCAAAGATGCAATGATCTTACTCTGCTTTGCGACACGATATAATGTCATTTTGATTGAAACAACATCTTTATCTTCTGCCGCTTCCTGAAGCATTTTTAGAAATGGCCGCATACTTTCATATGGATAAGAGAGTAACTTATCTTCTTTTTCAATCTGATCCATAATTGGCATTTCTTCGTTAAACTGTGGTGATCTTTGAGGAACTCTTTTCTCAAAAAACAATTCTGTCTCTTTTCTTAAAATATCCTGAATCTTAAATACAAAAGACAGATCTAACGGTGTCTGTGTATAGAATACATATTTTCTTTCAAGTTCCAGATACTCACATAAAAGATCAATGATCTCTCCATCCATCTCTCTTGATAATTCCATTCGGACTGGTGCTAATTTCTTTCTTTTCTTGATTAGTTCTACCATGAAATCGCGATAATCAAGATCTTCATCATACATAGAATCTGCATCAATATCTGCATTTCTTGTAATTCGGATCAATGTTTTTGCTTTGACATGGTATCCTTTGAAGATCCTTGGCACATAGTGAAGAATCATTTCTTCTGATAACATATAAGCATCTTTTCCAGAAATATTGATCAGTCTGTCAAACGTTTCATTTCCACATGGGATAATTCCTAATTTTTCTTTTCCATTTTTAGTTTCTAACACAGCAACTGCGTAGATTTCTTTATTCTTTAAAAAAGGAAATGGCTGTCTCTTCCCTATGATCGTAGGAGAGATCAATGGCGCGATTTCTGCTTGAAAATAAGCTCTTAAATATTCGCTTTCTTTTTTAGATATTTTTTGAAAATTTACCAGATGGATGTTGTGTTCTTTCAGAGAATCCATCATCTCCTCATATACGCTGTCTTTTCTTCTATTTAATTTCTGTACCTGTGGAATGATCGCATCAATCTGTTCCTGTGGTGTCATCTTTGTCTTATTTTCTTTCATGTTCTTATCAAGTAACATCTGATCGATCAAAGATCCAACTCTTACCATAAAGAATTCATCTAAGTTGCTCTGGTAAATGGATGCAAATGTCAATCGTTCACATAGTGGTACTTCTCTATTCTCAGCCTCTTCTAATACGCGTTCGTTAAACTTAAGCCAGGACAGTTCCCGGTTCATAAAAATCTTCTGCTGTGTTTTCATCTTTTCCTCCAAATCTCTATACGATGTAATTTCTATTGTACTGGTCAAATGTAAAATCATACTGCTTTTTATGTTAAGTTCTCGTAAATTAACGTCTGGAATTGCCATTTTCCCTATATTTACAGTCCAAACAATCTGTGTTAAACTCTTTAGTGAGTTGCAATAATTTAATGTAAATGAGGAATTTTTCATGAATCAGAAAGTATTACAAACACTTGAATTTGATAAGATTATAAATATTTTAACAGGATACGCAACAACCGAACTAGGTAAGTTGATGTGTGCCAATTTAAAACCAATGACTGAAGAAGCTGATATCTTAAACGCTCAGGATCAGACACAGGATGCATTGACACGTATCTATAAACGTGGAAATGTGTCTTTTTTTGGAGTAAGTGATCTTTCCCCTTCTCTTGCCCGTTTGAAGATGAGAGGTACACTTGGAACTGGGGAACTTCTTGATATCGCTCGTGTTCTGGAATCTGTAAAGAATGCCGTTTCTTACGGAGTCCGCATGGAAGACGATCTTGAAGCAGATTCTCTCGACGAGCTTTTTGAAAGCCTTGTTCCTTTAGATGATCTTCTGCACGAGATCCGCCGCTGTATTATTTCTGAAGAAGAGATCAGTGATGATGCCTCTTCTACTTTAAAACATATCCGTCGTGCAATGAAACAGACAAACCAGAAGATTCATACACAGTTAACTACGCTGGTAAGCTCTGCATCCAATCAGGATAAATTACAGGATGCGATCGTTACAATGCGAAATGGGCGTTACTGCATACCAGTCAAGCAAGAGTACAGAAGTTCATTCCAAGGTATGATCCATGATCAGTCTGCTTCTGGAAATACGCTGTTTATTGAACCAATGTCTGTTGTAACATTAAATAATGAATTAAAAGAATTGGAAGGAAAAGAACAGTCTGAGATTGAGCATATTCTTTCTATATTAAGTGAACAGGCTTCTTATGGTGTTGATGATCTTGCACATAACCAGAAGACCCTTGTATTATTAGACTTCATTTTTGCAAAGGCAAAATATGCGAAGGATATTGATGCATCCAAACCTATTTTCCGTGAAGATGGGATCATCAATATCAAACAGGGATGTCATCCTTTACTAGACCGCAAAAAAGTCGTTCCGATCAACGTATCTCTCGGCAAAGATTTCTCCATGCTGATCGTGACCGGACCAAATACAGGTGGTAAAACTGTATCTTTAAAAACCGTTGGATTATTATCTTTGATGGGACAGGCAGGCCTTCATATTCCTGCATTCCAAGGATCTTCTCTTGGAATTTTTCGTGAAATTTTTGCAGATATCGGCGATGAGCAGAGTATTGAGCAAAACTTAAGTACCTTCTCTTCTCATATGACAAATATTGTATCGATCGTTCAGCAAGCTCATCGAGATTCTTTAGTATTACTCGATGAATTATGTGGTGGTACTGATCCAATCGAAGGTGCCGCACTTGCGATCTCTATTTTAAGTGATCTGCACGGACGTGGAATTAAAACAATGGCGACAACCCATTACAGTGAACTTAAGATGTTTGCACTTTCCACCGATGATATCGAAAATGCTTCCTGCGAATTTGATGTGGAAACGCTTTCTCCAACATACCGTCTGATGATCGGTATCCCTGGAAAAAGTAATGCGTTTGCAATTTCCCGCAAATTAGGATTAGATGAACATATCATTGAAGGTGCTGCAGATCAGATTGATGAATCTGTCAAAGATTTTGAAACGATCTTAGCTGACCTTGAAAAGAGTAAACAGACGATTGAAAAAGAACAGGAAGAGATCCTTGAATACCGTAAGGAAATCGAAACTCTCCGTAAGAGTTTAAAATCTCGTCAGGATAATATAAAAGAAAAACGTGATAAGATGCTTCGCGACGCCCGTGAAGAGGCTCACAATATCATCTCTGAGGCGAAAGAGATCGCAGATTATACGATCCGTGAATATAACAAATTAAAGAAACAAAACAAGAATCCAGATGCAAATAAGAAGATGGAACATATGCGAAGTGATCTTCGCGGCCGCATGACAAAATTAGAAGGTCAAATGGCTTACAAATCCAAGAAAAAGAACAAGAAACGTCACGAGGCGAATGATTTCCATGTTGGTGATGAAGTTTATGTAACAAGTCTTTCCCTTGCCGGAACTGTTTCCACGCTCCCAAATGCCAAAGGTGATCTGTATGTTCAGATGGGTATGATGCGTTCTCTTGTTAACATCAAAGACCTTGAGATCACAAAAACGGCCAAAGATGTAAAACGTGAAAATCAAAGAAATGAAAGTCGTAACCGAGGACGTACTGCGATCAACAAATCCGCTTCCATCCGACCTGAGATCAATGTTATGGGTATGACGGTTGATGAAGCAATCGCACAGCTTGATAAGTACATCGATGATGCGTGCCTGGCCAACTTAGCACAGATCACTGTTGTCCATGGAAAAGGAACTGGTGCTTTACGTAAAGGGCTTCATAATTACTTTAAACAGTTGAAGAAACAAAAACGTATCTCCGGTTACCGTGATGGTGAATATGGTGAAGGAGATCTTGGTGTAACTGTTGTTATACTGTAAAAAAGATATAAAGAAGGAGATTTTATGACTTATTACGATATCTTATTTAGCTTTTTTATATATGGATTTCTTGGTTGGTGTTCTGAAGTCGCTTTTGCAGCTTTTAAACAACATTCCTTTGTAAACCGTGGATTTCTAAATGGTCCGATCTGTCCGATTTATGGAATTGGAGTGACGGTTGTCGTTGCTTCTCTTCAGCCTTACGTCGGAAACTTGATCTTGCTTTATATTACCTCCACCATTCTCGTTACTTTTCTTGAATGGCTAACGGGTTTTCTTCTTGAAAAGATGTTTCATCACAGATGGTGGGATTATTCTGAAATGCCATTGAATATCGGCGGCTATGTATGTCCTTTATTTTCTGCGATCTGGGGCGTCGCTTGTGTATTGATCGTGAAACTTATCTATCCTTTTACGAATAAACTAGTTTCTTTTCTCCCGATATGGCTTGGAAAATTTCTGCTTGTTTTATTAAGCATTGCTCTTATAGTTGATATTTGCATCACGGTTCAGGGTATTTTAAAATTCAACAAACGTCTTGCCCTTATGGAGGATATTGCAAAAGAACTGCGTAATATTTCTGATCAGATCGGTGAAAATATCTACGATAGTATGATGGATGGTCTGGAGGCTCAAGACCGATTAAAAGCTCGTGCAGATGTTATTCGAGAGAAGGTTGATGAAGCCAGACAGGAAAATGCAGATGAACTCAAAGCTCGTATGGATTCTTTAAAACAGCGAGCTGAGGAACTTCGTAGCAAATACGAAAAGATGGCAAAACTTCCTACATTTACATCACGCCGTATTTTACGTGCATTCCCTAAGATGATGCCTCGTGAACATGTAAGAGAATTTGGACAGTTACGACGCATTCTGAAGAAAAAAAGAGATGAATTGAAAAAGTCATGATAAATTTTTAACTGTAAAAATGTCAGGTATATCTAAGTTTCTCGAAAACTTAGATATACCTGACATTTTTTTCTTTTTATTTTCTATCCAATTAACACAGTTTTTCCACTTCCTGACGTTACGAAAGAAACTAATTCGTGAATGTATTAAGAATATAATCAACGTCCGTCGTCTTCTTTAATTCTTCCAGAATTTCTTCTTCTGTCACTGCTTCTGTGATCTGTCCAAGAATCTCTAAATGTTCATCTCCAACTCCAGCAATTCCAATGACAAGCTGTGCTGTTCCGCCATTAAATTCGACTCCGTCTGGATACTGCATCACAATAATTCCGCTTCTTTTTACGTCTCTTTTTGCATCTTCTGTTCCATGTGGAATTGCAAGTCCTAATCCCATGTATACAGATGCTTCTTCATTTCTTCGGATCATTGCTGGAATATAATCATCATCTACATATCCAAGATCTCTTAAAAGTTCCCCTGCTGCCACGATCGCTTCTTCCATGCTTACCGTTGGAAGTCCCAGTTTAATTCCTTCCCTTACCAAAATCATACCTTCTTTCGCTGGTACTTCTGGTGTTGTTTCTACAACTGGTGTTACTATTTCTTCCTCTTTATTTTTTTTCTTATTCTTGAAAAAGAATCCCATAATTGTCTCCCTTCTAAATCCAATTTTTATTCCATTATTTTTTTCTATCTCTATTATAGCAATGAAATTTTTTAACGTCTATTTTTAGTAGTGCTAATTTTTTCAGTAAATTTTGTGTCATTATTTTGTTTTCTGCCGTCACGCCCTTTTATTAATTTCTATTGTTTCCTTTTATAGATCATTCTTTAACATATAAAAATCCTTCATATGTATTTTGTGAATTCTCATCTTCTGGAATAATTTCTAACGTTATCCTCTTGTAACCATCTCCTTCTTTTCTTCGATAGGTGATCGTTACAAATTTCTTTTTATTTGCAAATTGCTTTTTCAGATATTCAATCTTTGTCTTCCTAAGATATTTCACCAAATCATCTGAATGAATAAGCCGTATATCTTCAAAATTGTGAAACCATTCTGACAGAGCTCCTATGGAATCTTGTTTCTTTTTATTCTTGGTTTCTTCCCAATTTATAATCTTATAACGATCTTTTTCCAGATTAATTCGGAGAATCTGTGTATACAATCTGTAAAGAGCTACATAGGAGGCTGGCTGTCCCTGACGGTCTACTCCATTTTTCTTGTAATACATCGCTTTTTCTTCATACATACGAATATCAGCAACATCTGATATCTCTTTCATGGAATCCCATTGGCATTCACTGCTTGAAACATATCCATAAGAAATCGAAAGCTCCTTGATCCGGTTACAGCTCCAGTACTTGATATCTCCATCAAATTGCCGTCTGATCCATTCAAACTGTTCTCTTTTCACAAATAGAATTGCTGCAAATTCATCTCCACCCATTCTATAAACTTTTCCATATTTATTAAACCTGCACTTCATGCAAGATGCTGCCACACAGATCAATTCATCTCCCGCTGCATGTCCTTGTCTGTCATTGATAATCTTTAGTCCATTCACATCCATGGAAACATAAATAAATTGAGAATCCATGCGTATCTCTGAAATGTCTTCGTCATATGCTTTTCGATTAAGACATCCTGTCATCTTATCGGTATTCGATATTTCTGAAATAGAAGAAAGCATCACAGATTGTTCCTTATTCTTTTTTTTAACTTTCGACAACCTTAGTACCATAAATAGAATACCGACTGCTGCAATACTCAAATATACAACCATGATCAATATTGCGATCAAATTACTCTTGTTGTCTACCGCAATCCAATATGTAATACCAACAATATATTTCTGTGTTTTCTTTAAGATATAATAATTCTTTTTTCCATCGACACGAATGATTCCCGATGCAATCTTCTCCTTCGCAGTCTTCTTTCTCTGCTTGCGAAGCCCCATATCATCTAATTTCACTCCTATCTTTGAAACATCTGTAGCCCCATAGATTCTTCCAGTTTCTTTATCCGCTACATATAAAGCAATTCCTTTATATACTGGAATATCTGCTACAACAGTCCTCACTTCACTTTGTTTGTTTTTCTCTACGATTTCAATTGTCTGATCTAACAACACTTTGGATGTTTTATATACATTCTGACTATTTACTAGATAAAGAATTCCTGCTTCCAAAAATACTGCTGTCACGATCGTACCTATCAGCAGAAAGAAAATCTTCAACGTCTTATGTTTTATTTTTTTCTTTTTGTTATACATGCATTTTCCCTTATTTTACATTATTTTACATTATTATTTAGACCAAGACACTCTATCATTCTCCCCTTGATATTCGAATACTCCATCATTCTTTTCTTCTAATGCTTTGATCATATGATATGTATATTCATTATATGGGGTTGGAATCCCCAATTCTTTCCCCATTCTCATCATCGCACCAGAGAACATATCAATCTCTGTGTGGCGACCAGAATCAATATCCTGTAATGTCGAGTATCTTGCAGATGCTTTGACCGCACTCCCTCGTCCAGACTTTGCATTGATCGTGCTTAAGTCGATTCCTTTCGCTTTAGCAACTGCTTCAACCTCTGCTCTTAATCCTTCTCGGATCGCTGCCATATGTTCACTATCTTCATAGCATCCAACTCCAACTCCCAAGATTGCCTGTGGCAGATTATTGCAGACATTTAATTTGAATTTACCCCAGATTTCTGCCTGAATATCATCTGTGATGATCCAGTGAAGACCTGTATTTTCAAAAATATCATTTACTGCTTTTACTCGTTCGCTTTCGTATGGTTGTTGTAGTTCTCCAAAATAAATCCCGACCGTTGTTTCTGGATCAAAATGATATCCATCTTCTTTCTTCTGTGATGCCACCTTGATAAAGGAGTATAAAATATGTGATTTATCAATTTTCTCCGCTATGATCTCTTCACTGTCAACTCCATTCATCAGACTCATGACCGTTGTGTTTTCTCCTACGATCGTCTGAATATCCTTTAATGCCCCTCTCAGACTTCCGTATTTTAAAGATACGATCAGAAGATCCACATTGTGTGCTTCTTCTGGAGTCCACACTTGCGGTGTGTATTTTGTTCCGTTGATCATTAATCCTTGGTTTTTGAGGCGTTCATTTCTCTCACCATCTGCTACAACTCCCAGTGTAATATTTTTATTATTTGACAGTCCCCAGATAACGTAAGAACCTACGGCACCTGCTCCAAGAACTGCTACTTTTTTGATGTTCATTGTTTTTTGGTTCCTCCTGATCGTCGTTTTTTGATTGTTATTCTTATTTTAACATTTTTGGAGTGTCTTTTGGGTATATTCTTGTTTTATTTATATTTATTTATTATAATAAACATAAATAAATATAAATAAACATATATTCATATAATAAATATAAATAAACACAAATAAATATGGAGGTGAATAGAAAATGGAAAATCCTTTTACTTTAACATTTGGTCAAAAACCTACGGAATTCATTTCGCGCACTAACCAAATTGGAAAGATCATTCATACATTTGATATGGAAAATCCTTCAAATAAAGTTTATATGGTTGCTGGTGTCAGGGGGTCTGGAAAGACGGTTTCTCTTGCTGAAATTGCTGATCATTATTCTTCAAATGATCAATGGATTGTTTTAAGATTGAGTGCTGATACAGATTTGATCGCTGGTGCAGTTTCCGAACTTACCCGCGTTTCACAATTTCATGATCTGGATCTTGGATTAAATCTAAATCTCGGAATTGCTGAGTTGTCGGTAAACAAAACAAATGATTCTTTGGAAAAAGAAGCTATGCTTCGTAATATTCTTGAGAAGTTAAAAAATAAAGGAAAGAAAGTTCTTTTTATCATTGATGAGATTATAAATAATTCTTATGTCAAAGTATTTGCTAGTAATTTTCAGATTTATATTACACAGAATTACCCTGTGTATCTTGTAATGGCTGGTTTGTTTGATAATATCAGCAATCTTCAAAACGAGAAGAGTCTGACATTTTTATATCGTGCTCCAAAAATTTTTCTGGAACCACTTAGCATTCCTGCAATTACTACAAGTTATCGTTCTGTATTTGACATTTCTCCAAGTGAGGCTGTTGAGATGGCGAAACTTACAAAGGGGTATCCTTTTGCTTTTCAGATTCTTGGTTATTTGAAGTGGGAGACAAATGATGATCTTGAAAAACTGCTTCCTAAGTTTGACGAGGAATTGATCATTTATGCTTATGAGAAGATATGGAGTGAACTTTCTGAACTTGACCGGAAGATTGTTTATGTGATTTCTACGGGAGTTTATAAAACTGGGGAAATTCGTGAGAAATTATCGATATCTCCACAGTTATTGAATACCTATCGAAAGCGATTGATGGAACGTGGTGTTGTGAATGGTTCTGTTCGTGGAGAACTGACTTTAGCGCTGCCTCGATTTGAGGAATATATTGAGATGTATTGTGAAGTGAATCTTTAGTTTTGCTTTATCTCAATGAGGGCTTTCGCCTTTTACAGAGACATCTCCTTTAATAAGCCACTTATATGCACGTTCTGAATCAATGCGATACCCCACAGCAATAATTGCTGCTAACGAATAAAATTTGTATTTGTATGTTTTTCCATTATCGGCAACTTGTGCAAAATTTGCACAAGTTGAATTTTCATCTAATTCTCCCTCTTTAAAAATATTACTCAGATGTTTTGTAACCACACTTCTATCTACATCAAAAAGCTGTGAAATTGCCTTCTGCGTAAGCCATACATCGCCATTCTGAACCCTGACTTCCATTCCATCTTTCTCCTGCATCTCGTGTGAAAACCAAGAAATCAATAGTGCTATTTCTTACCTGCTCATTTCAATTATTTTTTTTACTTCCTGCTGCAATTCTCCACTGAATTCTGATAAATCATCATATGTAATCACCTTCAATCTCATGAGACGAACAATATCCCATATTGCTTCTGATTTACGCATTTCCATGATAACGCCCGGATGATGTTTATCTTCTTTTATCCGCTTTTCAAGTCCCCAGAGCTTCTCTGATGCTGGCTTTGTATCATCATTCAGAAAGTTAATATACTCTTTGATGAGACCTTCCATATATTTTTCTTGCCAGTCTGCTAATCTTTCTCGAAATAATTTCCAATCTTTTTTACTTATGTCCATAAGTTTCCTCACTTTCAGCAACCATCAAGGGCTTTGCATAATTTGATTCAGCATATGATCATAGTCATTCTCCTTTGAAATTTTTAGAGAACGACTAGCAACGGCAATTCTTATATTGCTCCTGCCGTTGGTAGGAGTATATATCTACAAATCCTCAGTTTTGTATATCACATAGCCTTCATAATAATAGCTATGATCTATACCTTTCATATAAATTTCTCTATCATTAACCTTATCCGTCAATGCTTGTTTTAAAATATATTTTATTTCAATATCTCTGATTGGACTTCTTTCCATTGCCAACAGATAATCTTCCTTATCTACAAGACTCCAATCAATAACTTTGTTCAACTCTTCCTTAAGAATCAAATCAAGCCATATTCTGGTGCTTCTCCCATTACCTTCACGAAAAGGATGTGCTATATTCATCTCAACATATTTTTCAATAATTTCATCAAATGTTGATTGTGGCATCTTCTCAACATTCTCTATTGCAACTTGTAAATACATCACTGGTGCAAATCGAAAGTTTCCTTTCGCAATATTTACATTTCTCACTTTTCCTGCAAAATCATAAATCTCACCAAATAGATATTCATGAATTGCTGCAAGCATCTCAAAAGAGCCTGCTTTATATTTATCTAAATATCCATTTTCAAACAGTTCCACTGCCTTTTTCTTACTTATCTTTTCTTCCATTCTTGCAAGTTCTATAGAATCCATGATATTAAGCTTATTTTCTAATGCCATATTTTTCCTTTCCAAATGTGAATTGACACATTTTATTTATATATTGAAGTTCTTTAATCTTCTAAACAATAATTTAGAGCAGCAGGCTCAGGCAATATATCAGCAGATGTTTATTGATAATGCAAGCTCAAATTGGACAGAAGGTACATTGAGCGATATAGCCGATATTACTATGGGACAGTCCTCAAGTGGCAGTAGCTATAACAGTCCCTATCCTCTTCAAATCCAATGTTAACATTATTTTGTTCTGCCATTTATAAATTTCTCTCTATCATTAAATTACTTTGTTCATTTGCATATGCGCCTTCATTTTTAAATATCACTATTGTTCTATCTCCACAATATCATCAAAACCGCATTTCAACTCAACACATATTCTTGCTAAAATATCTAGCGATACTTGCTGACCATTATTCATCTTAGTAAATGTACTTGGTGCAATCTGTGTTTTCTTTCTTAATTCAGTTTTCGTCATATCTCTATCAATAAGTAACTTCCATAAGGGCTTATATGTTATTTTCACTTGATTTTCTGACATGTTGTTTCCTCCAATTATCACGTCAAATAGTCCTTTTATTTTAAAATTAATTATATCATTCAATTTTCACTTATGCAATCGCAACTTTTGAGTTCTCGAAATTTTTAGATTAATTATGAATGAGTAGAAATAAGCAAATAAATAAGGTTTTGTCATCCACGGTTTTTATGCTTTTTATTTTTGAGATACGTAAACGGTAAATCAGTGTTACCGATAAATTTTTGATCACTGGATTTTTATCCAGTGATCTTATTTTTTACATTCTGTTGGCAGGTGTTCTGACCATGGTAATAGTTCTTCTAAAAAATCTAGATTTCTATCTTCCATGTGTTTTGGAATCTCTATCAGCAGATATTTTAAATATTCATATGGTTTTAACTGGTTCGCTTTGGCTGTCTCTGTAATACTGTAGATCATTGCACTTGCTTTGGCCCCATTCACTGTATCTATCACATGCCAGTTATTCCGCCCAACGCAAAAGCTCCGAATAGCAATCTCTGCATTATTATTATCGAGAGGTACTAATGGATCATCCAAAAACGCTCTGAGATATCTTTCCTGATTCAGACTGTACTGCATTGCGTTATATAAAGCACTCCCAGTTCCTACAGATCCTATGTTTGATCTTACCCACGAAAAGAAAGCATCGACCAATGGTGATACCTGTTCTTTCCTCCGTTTTTTTCGCTGCTCTGGTTCATACCCGTCCAGGCTGTTATCGGTATGATAGATCGCTCCGATCTGGGCAACTGCAGCTTCTGCAAGACTTCCTTTTGATGCTTTTTTCCCTAATGCTTTACAGATCTGGACATATTTCCGCCTTGCATGAGTCCAGCAGCCTGCAACTGTGATGTGTGCATTTTCCCTCGCAATCTTATGATATGCTTCAAACCCATCACAGAAGATCGTTCCTTCATATCCTTTCAAAAACTCCGCCGGATGGCTTGAATTTCTGGTTTTCTGATATTCATACAGGATCACTGGCTGTTGTCCATCTTTTGTACCAGTACGATAAACCCACATATAACTGTTGCACATCGTATCCCGGCCGTCTCTCTTGACTTTGACTGGTGTTTCATCCGCATGGATCACAGGGTCCTGATAGATCTGCTGATGCATCCGGTCATATAATAAAGATAAATAGCGTTCACTGCTTTTGATCACCCAGCTGGACATTGTCTGTCTTGAAATATGAATATCATTCCTTTTAAATTCCTGTTCCAGACGATACAAAGGCATCGCATTCACATATTTAAAGTTCAGGACTGCCGCTAACAGAGATGGCGTTACGATACTGTTTTTTAAGATTTCAGAAGGTCGTTCTGCACTTATGATCTTATCTTCATTTTTTGCACTATAATAAGCGACATGATGCTCGATCACTTCGAAAGTTGCTGGATGAAAATCCAGTTTTTTATAAATCCTGTCTAGAAGTCTCCGATATCCATTTGGGAACAGCTCAGAAAGCTGTTTTTCAGAAAGTTCATGATATTCTTCCCGGACTGGAAGTCCTGACAGATCTTCATCACGTTTTCCTTTCGGTCTTTTTTTACGTTTATATGCAGGAATGACTTCTTCGATCAATGGTTCTTCTGCACAGTCTGTTTCTATCGTAACTTCAGCTTCGTTAAAACACAGAGTCAACTGATCATAGTCAAATTTCTCCGTTTTCTAAGCAAAACGATCTGTTCGTGACATGGTAAGCTGTTCATAGATCAGGTCAAACTTTTGGTTCAGTTCTTCTAACTGTGTTGTCTGTTTTTGCAGCTGTTCCTGTTGAGAAAGAAACGGTTCGATGATCTGTTTCTTTGTAAATCTGTTTAATTGTCCCTCGTTAAATATGATCTCTTTCATAAGACCACACTATCATAGAACATAAACGCATGTAAAGAGATATGAGACAACTTTTTAAATCCGTGGATAAAGTCATTTTGACAGGAATACTTTATCCACAGAATGTTCAGACGAAACGTGGATGATCTATTTTCTGAATACATTTTTTAGGCTTGATCGTCAGACCTTCCATCAGCCATCGAAACTGCTGGGATGTAAGCTTACATACTTCTTCCTGACTTCTGGGCCATTGGAATTTACTGGCTTTTTGTTCTAACCGTTTATAACAGAGTAAAAATCCATCACCTTCCCATATAAGTGCCTTGATCCGGTCTGTTTTACGTCCACAGAACATAAACAGAGTTCCAGGCTGAAAAGGATCCATCCCATAGGTTTGAGAAATGATGTTTGAAAGAGAATCGATTCCTTTTCTTAGATCTGTATAACCACACACAATATAAACAGCTTGAAGATCTTTTGCATCATTCAGCATTTTTCAGGTTCCTCAGCACACGGAAAAGAAGTTGTTCGTCCGTATTTTCATAGATACGAATGCGAAGATCATCCTGAAAGATATCAAGGAAAGAATCTGTGGTTTGAAGTTTTGATGGATTTTTTTGTACACCCTGATCTTCATGAAACAGTTCTTTGGGTACGATTGCTAGATTTTCCTGAAGTTTTTCTTCAGATACTTGATCGAGATAAGCTTCTTTTACCTTTCTGACTCTGTAATAATATCCAGCTGCAGAAATCCCATAATTCTCTTTACACCATTCATCCAGAGGGATCTGTTGAGGTCGTCCTTTGGATTCCTGCATCATATGAAACCATTCCTGCAATTGAACCTGTTGCGTGACTAAAGTTGTTTTTGACATAAACTATATCGCCTCCTAAAAAAATCAAGAATGTTAAGACTCAAACTTTTTTACAAGTCAAAAAAGTTAAGGCTTAACATTTTTGACCCCTGTTTAAAATCTTGAGTTAATTATCTCAGATTACTTTAGGATTTTGTAGAGAACACTGATTGACCGTTTACCATTATCAATAAGTTCATTTATAATTAAAAAATTACAATGTGCATAGTTACATAAAAAAGCATAATTTTCCGAGTAGCTCTATATACTGCTTTCCCATCCTGATAAATAACTTTTCTTGCTGCAATTAATTGAGGTGTAAAAATAATGATTTCTTAATGTCCCTGGGACCTTAAGAATTTAAAGGGATCGGCTCAATGAATCCGAAACAGTGGCTCAGCCTAAAATGGAATGATGGCTCAACCATGTCGGACAGATGGCTCAATCAGTCCAAGATTATTCACTTATATCTGTCCTAATAGCTTTCATATTCTGTATCGACCTTAAAATATACTGTTTTAAGGTCTTTTCTCTGAAACCCAAGTTTTTCAAACAAATCCTTCTTAGGATTTTGTAGAGAACACTGATTGACCGTTTACTTAAAGTGCACTATTTTTGCTGAATTTCTTTTTAATTTTCATCTGGTCTAGTTTGCATTTTTATTTTCTCTACTTCATTATCTAAATTTTGTAATTCATCATTCCACAATTCTAATTCAATCAACATATATTTCAATTTTTGATAATTCTCATCATCCTTTATAATAGTTGCTATGAAAGCTGAATATTCCTCTTTTTTTGTTCCTTTTTTTAATATATTTTTACATCCATTTAAAACTCTATTTCTTTTTCTAGTATCAGTGCATAATTTATTCTTATTTTCATTAGCTAATTCATAAATATCCTTTATTTTTTGAATTACTGCATCGCCTTGAGTAAATCTATTTATAACTAACTCTTGCGTGTCATTTAATCCTAATACATCTATTGTATCACTGGCTATTTTTTCTACACTATCATTTTTACTGTAGTATCGATAATTTTTTAAATAAAAATAATCTTTTGGATCGTCATTAAATGGATTTATAATTGGTTCTTCGTATGTATCATGATATGATTTACTTTTATTACAATGAGGACATGATGGATTCAAGTTATTCCAATCAATAACTTCATCTTCATATCTATCCTTATAATGGAAATGATCTACATGCATTTCTTTGTGTCCAGCTCCTATCAATGATTCACAATACACACATTTATTATTGCATTCTAATAAAAGTTTATTTCTAATATAAGGTTTATTCCATACACTTTTTTTCTTATTTTTTTTAAATTCCTCTATTAATTTGTTTTGTACTTCTGTTGTCAATTCTTCTGGTTTTGAGAGGCGTTCTACTTTTATCAATTAAATCACTCCTCCCATTCCGCAACTTGAATGGCTAGTAATTTACGTAATGTACTATCGGGATGTAACATTTTTTTTAATATTTCATATTGTCGAAGAATTTCATCTCTATCTTCACCATTCATTGCTTGATCAAATTTTGATAATGTTTCTTGATATATCTTAGATGTTGTAGTTGGCATTTCCATAACATCCTTTAATATTTCTTCTAACGTCCAACCTTGTAAACCATATTCTCCTAAATCTAAAGATTTTAAACATGTATTTCCATCTTCATCATAGCGTAAAGCTATAATTTCATCTTTTTCCAAAGTTTGAAGAATACTTGGACTATGTGTAGTTAATATAAACTGAGCATGTGGAAAAATTATTTTTAATGTTTTTACAAGCTCTGCTTGCCAGATAGGATGTAAGTGTAAATCTACTTCATCAATCAAAACTGTCCCATCAAATTGTCCTGCTTTTACATCCCCTTCAGTATTTCTATATTCTATTTCTTTTATAATCCCAAGAATAATATATATACAGCTTTTATATCCAGAAGATAAATATTCAAAATAAATATCTCCCTTTGTAGTAGTTAACATAATATCATACGTCGCTCCAATAACTGTTTTAAAGCTAACTGTATTATCCAAAACACCAAATGCTTTCTCTGCAAGTCTATAATTTTCAATTTGCCCCTCACTCAAACTTCCTTCTTTATCTACAAACAAATATCTATTCACAAACCAATTCTTAATATCATCTGCTTGTATACCACTTACAGCCATCTTATTAACAATATAATTTTCTCTTTCTGGATCTGATTTAATGGAATCCATTTTAATATAATCTATATTCCTATTTACTCCAAAATAATATAGATCTTTTGAATATCCTGTCCAACCTAATCTATATTCATCCAATCTAGGTTGAAATTTTTCCACTTTTTCTTCTTTCGTTTCTATAATCTGATTCCCATCTACATTTAAACTTAATTGAATTTTATATTTTCCAATCTCATACAATGTATTTTTTTTTAATTTTGATGAAATATTAGAACCAAACGCATCCGAAATTATATCTAATATTGTAGTTTTTCCAATACCATTTGCACCACATATAACATTCATACCATAACCAAAAGATACCTCCAAATGGCCAATACCTCCAACTCCATCAATTTCTAATGATTTAATCTTCATTTTATACCTTCTCTATCTTTCTAATTAATGATTTCTTAATGTCTCAGGGACTTAAATATTTTTAGTAGTTTCTGTAAATTCTTATGAATAATTCAGTATAAATTAAATTTTAATATATTCTATAATTTGATTTAATTATAATGTAAATAATCCTGCAATGCTAGCACTAAATGATGTAATAACTAATATTCCTGCCGTAAGTGTTTCAATTATATTTATTATTCCAGATACTTCTCCTTGTAATCTAGGAAATATAAATAATTTTAATTTTCGAATCATTCTCAAAAAAGTCTTAATGATTTCTTAACGTCCCTGGGATCTTAATATTTAGTGTACAGCGATAGCTTATGCATTGAAAGAATTAAAGTTGATTATTAAGTAAAAATATTTCTGGGGCTAAAAGCCCCAGAAAATCAAAGACTTATATGGACAATGAAATGATCAATCCTTGGACTCAAGTAAAATCATATCATGGACATTTTGAGATATCACAAACAATATATTTTAACATTATATTATTTCTATTGTATACGTGTTTAATTTTCTTTTAATGCTATTCTAGCATATTCATATATTTTCTACAATGAAAAAGCCACTGTAAATATTACAATGACTTTTCTGTATTTTTATTTAGATGTCTTTTGCAACGAATATAATTTAAATGGGTATTTTGTTTAGAATTTTTCGAACAATTTACATAAATAGTACAATTTATTTTATAAACTGATTTCTTAATATCCCAGGGGACATTAATATTCCACTGTCATGCAGCTGTTCCAGCACATCCTTCATCTTCTGTGGAATCGGTAGCCCCAGATGTCCTACATTCTCCAACAGGCTCACGCCCTCATTGAAAATATAGAAAAAGATCACCGCTGTCCTCAGCACGGATCCGTTCCCGATCTATAATGATAGTAAGCGCTTTATCTTAGGGTGTTGCTAGAATAATAGAATGCTAGTACTTTACTT
>ERZ824488.1881-NODE-1881-length-21011-cov-3.582268_pt1 | contig 21011 bp, 15 predicted proteins | sample MGYA00519936_ERZ824488 | MGnify/ENA primary metagenome ERZ824488 (study PRJEB31778, sample SAMEA3449153) | human gut metagenome | biome: human gut; feature: human-associated habitat; material: faeces | place: United Kingdom | collected 2010/2012 ... | reverse complement strand
GCTCATTTGCAACAGACCACATTACTACACAAGGGTGGTTTTTATCTCTTGCTACTAATTCTCTTATTATATCTTGGTGATGGTCAAAAGTTTGGATTTCTTTCCATGTATCTCTTTTTTCTCCACCAGCCATCATTGTAGCCATGAAGTTTAGATGTACACCAACAGCAGGAGTTTCGTCTATAACAACTATACCTTCTCTATCTGCTAGTCTCATTATTTCTTCTGAATACGGGTAGTGAGCTGTTCTGAATGAGTTTGTTCCTATCCATTTCATTAAGTTGAAGTCTTTAACATTTAACGCTTCATCGAATCCTCTTCCGTGTATGTGAGAGTCTTCGTGTTTTCCGAATCCTTTGAAGTAGAATGGTTTGTTGTTTATTAAGAATTGTCCATCTGCTACTTTTACAGTTCTAACTCCAAAAGGTTGTTCATATGTATCTATTATTTCATCATTGTTTACTAAATCTACTTTTAAGTTATATAAGTAAGCATTCATTGGCTCCCATAACTTAACATCTTCTATTTGTAAATTACCTTTTGCACCTTCGCCTCTAGCTACTACGTTGTTATCTTCGTCTATTACGCTTACAACAACGTTTGCATCTCCATTAACTTCTACTTCATAATCTACTTTTCCTAAAGTATTTTCAAAATCAGTTACTACAGTAACATCTTTTACAAAAGTTTTAGGAGTAGTATATATTTTTACTGGTCTGTGAATTCCTGCATAGTTGAAGAAGTCAAAGTTCGGCAGGTTGATACCCTGAGCCTGCTGGCGCGCCTTGCCGGCCTCGACGGCGGGAATGCCCGCGTTGTCGGAGCCGAAGAACGCCGTGCCGCCCTCGTTGCCGACAGGCAGCGAGCTGTGGCCGATGCGGTTGTCCACCTCGACATCGAGCGTCACGGTCTCGCCGGGCTGAGCCAGCGCGGTGATGTCGGCCTCAAACGGCAGGAAGCCGCCGCGATGGGTGACGATCTCATGACCGTTCAGCCGCACCACGGCGTTGTGGGTCACAGCGTCGAAGCGCAGCACCCGGCGCGCGCCCTCGGGCACGGTGAAGGTCGTGCGGTAGTAGGCCATGCCGTAATGGCGGCGGAACTCCGGGTCGGGGCTCTGGTCATTGTAGGAGGCCGGAACCGCAATGGGCTGCCACGGCTCATCGGCGTTGAAGCGGAAATCCCACACGCCGGACAGATCCCGGACACTGCGGGCAGAATTGGACTGCGGATACATATACATTACCTCTCTCTCTTTGCGCTAAAGACCTCCCTCTGCGAGACAGACTCCCCCGATACGGGGGAGGTGGCACGTAGCGCCAGAGGGGGGAACGGTGGCCGAAGGCCGGAGGAAGAGAACTCTGCGGTAATCCGAAATATTTCGGGCCATGGCAAGGCTCTTTCCCCCACCGCCTGCGGGCGGAGCCCCCTCCCAGAGGGGGCCAAGAGAATTATTCGTGCCGGCTCTCCACTGTGGTGGTAAAGACGGACGTGCCGACGGGGACGTCGTACCTGACCGCGGGGATGACCGTGTTGGGGTCGTACAGGTTCGTGTTGGGGTAGGCGTTTACAAGGAAGCCCTCGCCGCCCCGGCCCTGCACGGTGCAGCGGCAGGTGTCGTTGTGGGCCTCGGCCCCGGTGCCGTTGGCCGCGGCGGCAAAGCCGGCGGCGAACTTGGGCACGGCAAAGCCGCAGTCATACGCCGTGCAGGCGATGGTGCTCTCCACCGTATGGTTGCGGACGTGGCCCCACTTAGTGGGCACCAGCTCCGTCGTGACCTTGATGCCCGGGAAGGGCCGCCACTCGCTCAGCAGACGGTCCCCCATCAGGACAAACCTGTCGCTGTGGCGGCGCACGAAGGTCCAGCCGTCGATGACGAAGGCCAGCATACTGTCGGGCGCGGCCTGCTCCAGCTGCACATAGCTGCGGCTGGCCGAGAAACCGAACCGCGTGTTGTAGACGAACTTGCCGTACTTCTCGACGAACTGGCCGTGGTCGCCCTTCTCGTAGTTGGCGGGCGAGTAGGCGTTCAGCTGGCCGTCCGGCAGACGCTGCAAAAGCAGGTCTGCGCTGGGCTGGCCGGTCACACCGGCGCGGGTCAGCTCGACGGGCAGCGGGGCAGCCTCGGCGGTCCAGAACGGGTGGTCGTCGGGCAGGGCCAGCAGCAAAAAGACCTTCAGGCCCCAGTACGGGCTGCCGGGGGCGTTGTACTGCTCGGCCATGTACTGCTGCGGGTAGCCGTAGCCGATGGTCAGCACGCCGTCGCGGTCAAAGATGGGCCGTGCCAGCCACCAGTTCAAATTGCGCACGATGATGCCCTTCATGGCCGGCAGGGGCAGCGGCTCGAGACCGGCCCAGATGCAGGCGGAGTAGAAAGCGCTCTGGCCGATGCGGTAGGTCAGGCTGCGGCCAAAAGGCAGCGCCGCGCCGTTTTCATCGAACCAGCGCGCAAACTGCTGGCCAAACTTGGTCGCGCGGTCCCGGTAGAGCGCCGCGCGGGCGGGGTCGCTCTTAGCGGCAAACACGCTGTAGAGCACGGTGTAATACTGGATGGCCCAGGGGTTGTAGTAATCCTTCTGGGGCTTGATGTCCGCCGGGCCGTCGGAGTACCAGCCGTCGGCGACGTACCATTTATCGACCTCGGCCATATCAGCGGCGGCGCGGGCCATATCGCAGGGCATCCCGACAGAGTCGAGCGCCAGATTGACGAGCACGCGGAACAGCAGCCAGTTGCAGCCGGGCAGGTCATGGTGGTTGATCGTGTCGAGCCACTTTGCCAGATTGGCCTTTTCGGCGTCGGTCAGCGGCTCCCAAACACTCTCAGGCGTCTCCAGGATCGCGCAGGCCAGCGCGGCCATCTCCACAAAGAGCTGGTCATAATCGTTCGGGTCGCCCCAGTATTCGGGGCTCTCGGGGTCGGTGCCGCTGGCCAGACCCTTGCGGTAGATGCGCAGGAAGTCATCCGCCCTGCCGCCGCCCGTCCAGAATGGGGCCAGCGCCCACAGCGGGCGGGAGAAGGCTTCCATCTCGATCGTGCGGCCCGGGTAGGTCACGCCGGTGTCGCCAAGGTGCAGCCGTGCGCCGCCCTCGGAATACAGCGGCAGCAGCGGGTCCAGAAATCGGTGCATCAGCGCCGTAAAATCGGACTTTGTATGTAATTTCATCACCAGTACAGCTCCCAATCCTTTGTCAATCTCGTCAGCGCTTCCATGTAGAAGTAGTCGCCCCAGCTGACGCACTCGTCAACGCCCTCGGGCGTGCAGGTGTTGTAGGGGCTCTTTTTGCTGTAGGTGCCGTGGCGCACAAGGCCGATGCCCTGCGGGCCTTCCTTGACGGCGTAGTGCGCGGCCACGCTGCCCAGCATCTGGGCGGCCAGCTTCGTGTACTCGGCAGCCTCGTCGGTGCCGACGTACTTGGCGGCCTCCAGCAGGCCGCAGGCCACGATGGACGCGGAGGAGGAGTCGCGTGGCTCCTCGGTGCCGCTGGTGAAGGTCATATCCCAGTACGGGACCAGGTCCTCGGGCAGGCGCTCCAGATAGTAGGCCAGCACGCGGCGGAAGGCGTCCAGATACTCGGGGCGTCTGGTGTAGCGGTAGCTGATGGCCGTGCCGTAGACGCCCCACGCCTGACCGCGGGCCCAGCAGGAGTCATCCTTATAGCCCTGACAGGTCGCGCCGCGCACAGGGCCGCCGGTCACGGGGTCCATGAAGAAGGTGTGGTAGGTCGAGCCGTCCGGGCGGATGGAGTTGGCCAGACAGGTCGTGACATGCTTGTGCGCCAGATCGGCATAGTGGGCGTCGCCGGTAGTCTCGCTGGCCCAGTAGAGCAGCGGCACGTTCAGCAGGCAGTCGATGATGTAGCGGTAGTTGTCGGCAGCGCCGAGCGCGCCCCACGCCTGAAAGAACTCGCCCTTCTCCTGAAAGCGGGTGCAGAGCTGGTCGGCAGCCAAGATAGCGGCCTTTCTCCCCTTCTCACTGCCGGTCAGCTTGTAGGCGGCGACACAGGACGGGCTGTACAGGAAGCCCATGTCGTGGTGGTCGACCTCGATCTTGTGCTCAATGCGGTAGAGGAAGCTGTCCACCAGGGTCAGCGCGGTATTTTTGAACGCCTCGTCGCCGGTGCGCTCATAGCTCAGCCAGACCTCGCCGGGCCAGAAGCCGCAGGTCCACTGGTTGTTCTCGCATTGGGGATAGATGTCATGGACGCTGGAATGGTTCTGGCAGTGGTCGGTATACAGCGGCAGATTCCGGCGGACGAGCGCGATAGCGGTATCCAGCGCCTGCTCAGCCTCGGGTTTGGTCAGGACTTTGTTTGAGAATGTTTTCATTGTAGGAAACCTCATGCTCACAAATAATAAATAATAAATAAAAAATAATAAATGCGGTGGTTCGCGTCGCTGCGCTCCGCTAAAAAATATTGTGCATCTGTGGGCAACACTGCGGGCGGATATGGAATCCGCCCCTACGTTTTTTGTTTTCGAACACCGGGAGAAAACTCCACATTTTTTATTATTTATTATTTCTTATTTTTCATTTTAAAAAAGAAGGGGGCGCAGGGCTTTCGCCTTGCGCCCCGTACAAATGGGTAACTGTTGGGTGGCTATATCAGCCCTTCAGGCCGGAGGATGCAACGCCCTGGACGAAGTACTTCTGCAGGGACAGGAATACGATCAGGACCGGGATCAGTGCGACAACGGAAGCCGCCATGATCAGGCCATACTCGGCAGAGTACTGGCTGATGAACATACGCAGGCCGATCTGGATGGTCTTGAGCTCGGTCTTGGTCAGGTAGATCAGGGGTCCGAGGAAGTCGTTCCACGTGTTGACGAAGGTAAAGATGACCAGCGTCGACACAGCGGGCAGAGAAAGCGGCAGCATGATGCGGGCATAGATGCCGTACTCGGACAGACCGTCGATACGGGCAGCCTCGCACAGCTCGGTGGGAACGCCCTCATAGAACTGCTTCATCATGAAAACGCCGAAGGCGCTGAACGCCTGCAGGAAGATGATGGCCAGATGGGTGTTGTTCAGGTGCCAGGAGCGCATCATCATGAACTGGGGCACCATGTAAGCCTGCCAGGGCACCGCGATAGTCGCGATGTAGCCCAGGAACAGCACGTTCTTGCCCTTGAAGTTCAGCTTGGCGAACGCATAGGCGGCGAAGGAGGAGGTCAGGACCTGTAAGATCGTGACGACGATGGTCAGGAACGCGGTGTTCTTAACGAAGGTCAGCAGGGGGATCTTCGTCCAGATGTCCACATAGTTCTGCGGGCGCGGGTTCGAGGGGATCCACTCAATGGGGAACGTAAAGACGTCCTTGTTCAGCTTGAAGGATGCGGAGAGCATCCACAGGAACGGGATGAGCATCAGGGCGGCCACGACGATGAGCAGTGCGTAGATCAGCACGCGGCTGACAACATGCTGCGCCTTCATGGAGCCTGTCTTTTTCTTAACTGCGGTAGTAGCCATGTGTGTTTCCTCCTTCCCTTAGTCGTTGCTGGACGAGCCCTTGAACTGGATGATGGTGACAAACAGCACCAGCACAAACAGCACCATGGACACGGCACTTGCGTAGCCGTACTTCGGCGTGTTGACGAAGGCTACGTTGTAGATGTAGTAAACAAGGGTCATGGTCGCATTGCCGGGGCCGCCCTGGGTGATCATGTACATCTGGTCATACACCTTGAAGGAGGCGATGGTCAGCATGATGATAACGAAGAAGGTGGTGGGCTTCAGCTGCGGCAGGGTTACATTCCAGAAGATCTGCCACTTGCTGGCACCGTCCAGCTCGGCAGCCTCCTCCAGCTCGGGGTTGGTGCCCTGCAGACCGGCCAGGTAGATGACCATGTAATAGCCCATGTTCTTCCAGACGCTGAACAGGATGACCGTGAGCATAGCGGTGTCCTTACCAGCGGCCCACTTGGGCAGGTTCTCCACGCCAAGGGTTGCGAGGATCTGGTTGACCGGGCCCATGGAGGGGCTGAAGATCATGTTCCAGACCGCAGCAACGGCGACCAGAGAAGCAACGTAGGGGAAGAACGAAACGGTACGGAAGAAGTTGCGGAACTTGACCTTCTGGTTCAGTAGCATGGCCAGACCAAGGCTGCACACCAGCGTCAGCGGCACCGTGCCGATGGCGTAAACCAGCGTATTGACAAAAGCAGCCTTGAAAGTTTTGTCGCTCAACAGGGCAACAAAGTTGCTGATGCCGGTGAACTCAACGGGATGGACACCGTCCCAGTTGCAGAACGAAAGCCCGATAGCGAAGATCATGGGTACCAGCGTAAAGATGCAGAAGCCGATGAAGTTCGGTGCAATGAAGCTGTAGGCAACCAGACTGTCGCGGAGAGATTTGCTCATGCCGCGCTTCGGTTTTGCCTGCACAGCCTGCGTGGTTTCAGCCATGGGTCATACCTCCTCGGTGTTTTGGCAATAAGTAAGGGGCAGGCGCGCCCGCCCGCCCCTTTTGGAAGGAAAAGGAAAACTTATGAAAAAGAAGTCAGGGAATCGTTTGGGAATCAGCCGAGGAGAGCCTGGACCTGCTCGTTCATGTTGGCGATGCCCTCGTCAACCGTCTCGCTCTCGGTCATGATGGCGTCATGCTCGGTGTTCAGGATGGTCTCGATCTCGGAAGCCTTGTCAGACAGAGGCATCTCGAGGTAGATGGCGGTGGTGTTCAGAGCCTCCAGAGAAGCGTCGTCAGAGGGGAAGCCATCGGTAGAGGAGATGATCTTGTTGGTCTCGTCGCTGGCAACGGCGGGGAAGGTGCCGACGGCAGCAACGCACTTGGCGCCGTCCTCAGAAGCGCACCAGTTGACGAAGTCCAGAGCAGCCTCTTTCTTCTCGGAGTTAGCGTTGACGGCCAGGCTGGTCACAGTGCCCAGAGTAGAACCGGCAGGTGCGCCGTCCGGATGAGGATACTTGACGATGCCGAAGTTGACGGGCTGGACACCGTTGGAGGCAGCCTCCGCATTGTACTTCTGCAGGGTAGAGATGAACCAGGAGCCCATGTTGCACATGGCAGCCTGGCCGTTCTCAAAGGCACCGGAGTAATGCAGGCCGGAGGTCTTTTGCTCGCCGTAGTTGGGGATAACGCCGTCAGCCTGCTCGGACAGGACCTGCTCGTAGTAAGGCTTCAGGAAGTCGTAGTTGCCGTCGATAACGGTGTGCTGGCCGTCCAGGATGCCGAACAGCGTGGTGGTAGAACGCCAGGTGTGGTAGATGTTGCCGTAGACACCGGCCTTTTCATTGACCTCGCGGATCTTGGCGTCGAAGTCCGCCATCGTCATATCGTTGGTGGGGTACTCGATACCGGCCTGATCGAAGATGTCCTTGTTGTAGTAGACGACCCAGAAGTCAGAGCGGAACGGGACAGCGTAATAGTTGCCGTCCTCGGCAGTCAGCTGCTCCAGAACGCCGTTGAACTTGCTCTCGTCAGTGGTCAGCTTGCCGTTCAGGGGCTCGAGCATGCCGAGGTTGATCAGGTTGGAGTAGCCGGGGATGTCCTTGATGGACAGAACGTCCAGCTCACCGTTGCCGCCAGCCAGCTGGGTAGCCAGCTGGGTCATGTAATCGGTGGAGCCCAGGTCGGTCATCTCGATGGTGACGTTGGGGTGGCTCTCCATATAGCCGTCAGCCAGAGCCTGCCAGTAAGCAGTGGAGTCCTTATCCCACAGGGCCCAGTTCAGGGTGACAGCCTCGTCGCCGGAGCCGGTGCTCTCGGCAGTGGCCTCGGTGGAAGAAGCGGTGCTCTCCGCGGTGGAAGCGCTGTCAGCGGTAGAGTCGCCGGAACCGCCGCAGGCGGCCAGGCTCAGGGCCATGGTACCTGCCAGGCCGAGAGCAGCAATCTTCTGCATTTTACGCATAATGTTTCTCCTCCTAATAAGAAAACATTTTTCGGGGTCCAGGCTTGTCCCCTCATGGGGGCCTGTCCCTTTCGTTGCCATTATAATACATCATCTTCCCGTCGAAATGGATGGTTTTTTTTGGGTTCGGTTTGCAAATTTTACGGCAGTTCCCCAATCGCGGCGGAAAAACCTGTACTTTTTTAAGAAACCTGCAATATTTATCTTTCCCTACAGTTCTCCCTGTCTGTGCATGCGTCGTTTTGTCTGTTTTGTACATTTTTGCGCTTGACACGCCTATTATAATAAGGTATCTTTTTATAAACGGCGGTGTGTTTTCTTCCCCGCTTTCCTGCATGATCTGCATTTTTATTTACATATTTACATAGAGGAGCCTTCATGGACAAGCTGAAATTCCGCCGCAGCGGCATCCAGGCACGGGTGTTGGCGCTTACGATGTTTTTTACGCTGGGCGCATCCCTGGTCATTGCCGCCAGCAATATGCACCAGATGACCGCCGAGTGGGAGCGCACGACGATCCTGAACGCCGAGTATGCCCTGCAGACCGCGGCATCGGCCATCCGCCGGGATGTGGATGAGATCGACGACCTGGCCGGCTGGTGCGCCTACAACCCCGGCATGCGCACCTACCTGCTGACCGGCGACACCGCCAGCAACCAGGCGCTGTCGATGTACCCGACATTGACCGCCAAGTTCAACTCGATGCGCACGATGGCCTACATCCAGCGCTTTCTGCTCATCAATGCCTCGGGGCGGCAGATGATGTTCGGCACGGCGGCCACCAATGCCGTGACCCTGACGCCGGATATACTGCAGCGCATTCCCGGTTACGATTCGCCCAATACCGGATGGGACTGCATTCTCCGCGACCCGCTGGCCCTGAACTCTCAGGCTGCCAACACGATCCCCGTCACCCACACCCTGACCCTGCCCGGCACAGACCGCACAGCCCATGTCTGTATCTTTGTCTCCCCTTCCCTGATCCTTTCCCCGCTGCGCAGCTTCACCCTGGCCGACGGCGGACAGCTGTATTGGGAAATGGGCGAAAACCTCTACACGATCAACGGCAGCCTGCTGTCCGCGCTAAACGGCTCCATCGCCGACTTTGACGATGCCGTCCCGCTGGACAGCAACACGCTCGACCCGAACACCGAGGTCTACACACGCGGGTCCGGCAGCAGCGCACAGCTTGTTGTGCGGTATCCCATCGGCATCCATGAGCTGTACCTGATCGAGGTGCTGCCCAACGGCCCCACACAGCGGCAGATCACCTTCGTGTCGGTGCCGCTCCTCATCAGCCTGACAGCCATCCTGCTGCTGGGCTGCTCACTGGCGTTCCTGCTGCACCGGATGATCGCCCACCCGATCTCGGCGCTGCAGAGCCGCATTGAAAAAATCAGCGGCGGCGATTTCTCTGCCGACCCGGATATTGAGTGGGACAACGAGCTGGGCGACATCGGCCGCGGCATCAACAGCATGTCGGCCGGCGTCACTGCGCTGATGGAGCACCGCCTCGAGGACGAAAAGCAGAAGCAGGACCTCGAATACCGGATGCTGCAAAACCAGATCAACCCGCACTTCATTTATAATACGCTCAACAGCATCAAGTGGATGGCGACCATCCAGCACGCCCCCGGCATTGCCGAGATGGTCATGGCGCTGTCCCGTCTGCTCAAGAGCATCTCCAAGAGCAACGAGCGCCTTGTGCCGCTGTATGAGGAGTTCGCCCTGCTGAACGACTATTTCACGATCCAGCAGTACCGCTACGGCGGCACGATCACGCTGGACGTCAGCTATATCGAGGATGAGTCGCTGAACCACAGCTGCCTGATCCCGCGGTTCACTTTGCAGCCCCTCGTCGAGAACGCGATCTTCCACGGCATTGAGCCGAAGGGCAGTGCCGGGGAGGTCACACTGCGGGTCGAGCGCGACACCGCGAACGGCGATGTGCTCATCCACCTGACGGACGACGGCGTCGGCATGACGCCGGAGCAGGCCGCAAAGGCTCTGCAGGAGCCCGGCCCCGAGGAAGCCGCCGCCAAATACCGCCATGTGGGCATGTGGAATGTCCACAAGCGGCTGCAATACAGCTTTGGCGAGGCCTACGGCCTGAGCATTGAGAGTGAGCCCGACATCGGCACAACGGTAACAATCCGTCTGCCGGGCCCGGACAGCCAAAAATAAAGGGGGTTTTCTTGTGACCGGAGTCTTGCTTGTAGACGATGAGCCGCTGGTCCTGATCGGTATGCAGGGCATGCTGAACTGGGCCGCGCTGGGCTATGAGGTCGTCGGCACCGCCCGCAACGGTGCCGAGGCGCTCAGGGCCGTTCAGGAGAAGCAGCCGGACATCGTGGTTTCCGACATCCGTATGCCGGTCATGGACGGCTTTGCGCTTGCGGAAGCCTGCCATAAGGACGGCTCCGCCCTGCCGGCCTTCATCATGCTGACGAGCTATGAGGAGTTCGACTATGTCAAACGCAGCATGCGTCTGGGCGTTGTGGACTACCTTGTCAAGATCGATCTGACCGCCGACAGCCTGACCGCAGCGCTGGAGCACGCCCGCGCCACTGCCGAAAAAGAAAAAAAGCTGCGGATGCCATCCCCTGCCCCGGTCAGCCTCGACACCTTCCGAGACCGGTTGTTTCTGCAGCTGTACGGCGGGCTGTTCACGGATCGCGCCGTGTTTGACCGGCAGTGTGCCGAGCTGGGCGTCACCTTCAAAGCGCCGCGGCATATTGTGGCGGTGGGCAGCCTGCAAACGCCCGACCTGCCCACAAGCCAGCTTGTGACGCTGAGCACCGGCGTGACCCGCATGGCCGCCGAAACGCTGCCCAAGTACCGCCCCTGCCGCGTGACCGCCATGGATCTGCGGCATTTCTCGGTGCTGCTGCCGTTAGAAGCGGACGAGGACCCCGAGGCTGTACTGGCTCCGATCCTGAAAACCGCCGGGCAGATTTTGTACAACTATTTCAGCACTGCCATTTACTGGGCGGTGGGCCGCCCGGTGAACGACATTTTAAAGATCAGCGAGAGCCAGCACGACGCCTTTGCCGCGCTGCCGCTGCTGCATGAGGGCGAGCCGGTGGCCTTCTACCATGAAAGCCCCAACACCCAGCTGGATCACCGCGCGCAGGTCGTTGGCCAGGTGCAGCAGTACATCCGCGATCATCTGTCCGAGCGGCTGACGCTGAACGATGTAGCTGCCGTCTTTAATTTCAGCCCGAACTATTTAAGCCAGCTTTTTGCACAAAACAGCGAGAGCGGTTTTGTGGAGTTTGTCACTGCAACCCGCATCACCGCTGCGAAGGAACTGATGGCCTCCACCGACCTGAAGGTCTACGAGATCAGCGACAAGGTCGGCTTTGACAGCGCTTTCTATTTCAGTAAGGTGTTCAAAAAGCTCGAGGGCGTCAGCCCCCGGGAGTACATGCAGAGAATGAAGGTATCGTATGTTGACGCAAAAGATGAAGCAACCGTTTAAGACCGCACAGCCGGTCCTGTTCCCGCCGCTGGTGGACCGCGCCGCGTGGGAGAGCCTGCCCGGCGCCGCACGCTGGGCCGCTTCCGGGCAGGCCGCGCTGGCGGACGCCCAAACCGCGCCGGAGCTGCCGCTCTCGCTGTGGCTGCAATTCACCCGCAGCGGGGACCGCGCCAAGTGGGAGCACGCCTACTTTGCCCGCCGCCGCACGCTCTGCGCGCTGGCCATGGCCGAGGCCGTGACGAACCGCGGCACCTATCTGCCCGCGCTGGCCGACCTGGCCTGGCGCATTTGTGAGGAGAGCGCCTGGCAGCTGCCCGCCCACAACAGCTATATCCGCGACACGCCGCAGCTGCCGCTGCCCGACGTGACCCGGCCCATTGTAGACCTGTTCGCCGCCGAGACCGGCGCACTGATCGCCACCGTCTGCGGCCTGCTGGGCGAGGCGCTCGACGCCTACGCCCCCGGGCTGGCCGCACGGCTCAGGGGCGAGATCGAGCGCCGCGTGCTGACCCCCTACCGCACCGCGCACTTCTGGTGGATGGGCAACGGCGACGAGCCGATGTGCAACTGGACGCCCTGGTGTACCCAGAACGTACTGCTGGCCGCCGCCCAGTGCGCCCCTGCCGAGGATCTGCCCGCCTATGTGCAGCAGGCCGCCTACAGCATCGACTGCTTTTTGAAGGACTACGGTGACGACGGCTGCTGCAGCGAGGGCGCACAGTATTACCGCCACGCCGCGCTGACGATGTTCAACGCGCTGGACCTGCTGTGCAAAATGGCCCCCGGCGTCTTTGACGACGTCTGGGCCGAGCCGAAGATCAGGAACATGGCCGAGTACATCGTCAACATGCACATTGCCGGGCCGTATTACCTGAACTTTTCCGACTGCAGCCCGCTGGCCGGGGCCCGCGGCGTGCGGGAGTACCTGTTCGGCAAACGGGTGGGCAGCCTGCCGCTGATGACGCTGGCCGCCCGCGACTGGGCCGCCGTACTGGCCGCGGACCCCGACCCGGACCGTCTGCACCACCCCGACGACAGCGAGGGCATCAACCTGTTCTACCACATCCAGGCCGCAATGGCCGAGCGCGAGGTCACCGACTTTGCCGAAACCGCCGCCCCCGCCGCTCCGCACGATGTCTGGTATCCCAGCGTCGGCATTCTCGTCAGCCGCCGCGGTGCCTATGCACTGGGCGGCAAGGCCGGCAGCAACGCCGACAGCCACAACCACAACGATGTGGGCAGCGTGACGCTCTACAGGGACGGCAGACCGCTGCTGATCGACGTCGGCGTGGAGACCTACAGCAAAAAGACGTTCAGCCCCCAGCGGTATGAGATCTGGACGATGCAGTCCGGCTGGCACAACCTGCCCCAGTTCGACCCGGACGGTGCCAAATACGACCAGCAGCCCGGTGCCGCGTTTGCCGCCGCAGACGTCACTGTGACCGACGCGCTGGACGGCCTTGCGATGGACCTTGCCCCCGCCTACGGCAGTGTGCCGGGGCTGGGCCGTTACCGCCGCAGCGTACACCTGACCGATACCGGCCTGACCTTGCGCGATGAGACCGACTACCTGGGCACCGTGGCCCTGACGCTGATGACCGTCGAGAAGCCCGCCGTGGACGGTGATACCATCGCGTTCGGTGCGCTGGCCGCAGCCGCCGTGACCGGTGCGGACAAAATCGTGACCGAGGCCGTGCCCATCACCGACCCCCGCCTGCGCCAGGCCTGGCCCGACACGCTCTACCGCACACGCATTTACTTTACCCAACAGCTTTCCCTTGTGATAGAATAAAAGGAGACAAAATAAAATGGAACTCATCAAGCTCAAGCTCCTCGACACCGACGGCATGACGCTGCTGACGGCCCCCGCCGCCGGGCAGGTCAGCCTTGTTTACATGAACGCCTACAAGCCCGGTGACCGTGTCTCGCTGGAGATCGGCACGCCCGGCCAATATGTGGTCATCCAGTTTGAGGACACAATGGCCCCGGCCCTCGTCTACGTCGTCAAGCGCGAGATCAACTTCCACATCCCGTTTGGTGAGCAGGCCATCACCTACAGCCCCAAGAGCTTTGCCGGTGCCTGCCACATCATCCGCGCCCGCTTTGCCACCCCGGAGGAGATCGCCGCGCGCCGCAACCTGGCCTACAACCCCTATGACGAGCACGGCGACACCGGCTTCTTCCCCCATGCCCATGCCAACGTTGAGACCCGCGGCGAGGCTGTCTTTGCGGCCCGTAACGCCATCGACGGCATTTACGAGAACGACGCCCACGGCATCTGGCCCTACCAGAGCTGGGGCATCAACCGCGACCCCAACGCCGCACTCACGCTGGACTTTGGCCGCCCGGTCACCATCGACGAGCTGCGCCTGACCCTGCGCGCCGACTTCCCGCATGACGCCTGGTGGACCCAGGCCACCGTGGAATTTGACGACGGCAGCCGCGAGGTGCTGGAGCTGAAGAAGTCCGCCGCCCCGCAGTGTTTTGCCATTGCCCCGCGCACGGTCAAGAGCCTGAAGCTGTTTGAGCTCATCAAAGCCGAGGACCCGTCCCCCTTCCCCGCCCTGACCCAGATCGAGGCCTGGGGCGTCGAAGCGTAACATCTTTTATAACCGCACCAACAGCAAAGCCCCCGTCCGCTGCCGGACGGGGGCTTTGCTCTATAAAAATACACAAAAAACAAAAAGGGCCTCCGGCTTAAACCGGAGGTCCTTTTGGTCGGAGTGACGGGATTCGAACCCACGGCCTCTTGGTCCCGAACCAAGCGCGCTACCAACTGCGCTACACCCCGTAAAGAAAAACCGCAGCAGCTGGGCTGCTGCGGTGTGGTTGGGGATGAGAGGATCGAACTCCCACGGGCGGAGTCAGAGTCCGCTGCACTACCATTATGCGAATCCCCATCGGGTTTGTGTCTTGGGCGTCTGCCCTCAACGCTCATATATTATAGCGTGCCCGATGGGATTTGTCAACGCTTTTTTTGAAAAAACTTCAATTTTTTCTCCAAAATTTTCAGTTTTTCAGAATTCATCGCTGCTGCGTCAATCGTTTTCTGTTATCCGGTGCAGGTGGATCAGCTTAACAGCCGGCGGCACTTTTATTCCTTGGGCTGATACCGCATGTCCGACACGGTGTACACCGTAATGAAGGCCTGCGGGTCCTCGCGGTTCATGTAGCTCATCAGCTTCTGGTATTCGGCCTTGTCCACAATCGTGATGATCTCGCGGCGCTTCTGCATATTGTACGCGCCGTAGGATTCATACACCGTCGCGCCGCTGTGCAGGTCCTCAATGATGAACCGGCGCAGTTCTTCTTCCTTTTTGGTGATGATGCAGACGCGGCGCTTGATGTTGTTGTCAAAGATAAAGTGGTCGAGCACAAGCCCGTTAAAATAGGTGCCCAGCACGCTTAAAACCACGGTCTTTTTGTCGTAGACCAGCGCGGCGGAGAGCGCCACACACATGCCGGACAGCGACATGGCCTTGCCCAGGTCCATGTGCAGGTATTTGTTCATGATCTTGGCGACGATGTCCAGCCCGCCCGACGAGGCGTTGCGGTTGAACAGGATGCTCAGCCCCACGCTGACGACGAGGATGTAGCACAGCACGTCCAGCTCCTGGCTGTCGGTCAGGGAGCCGAGGTTCGGGAAGAGCCGCTCGAATAGGCCGATAAACGCCGGGAGCAGGATGCTGGTGTAGACCGTTTTGGCACCGAACTCCCGCCCGCAGGTCAGAAACCCGATGACGAGCAGCACGACATTCAAAATCATCGTGATGGCTGACAGCGGCAGCGGCACAAAGTTTGCCAGCACAATGCCCAGACCCGAGATGCTGCTGACCGAGGCATGGCTGGGCACAAGGAAGAAGTAGACCGCCGCCGCAATAATGGCCACGGCTCCGGTCAGGATGGCAAGTTCCCGCACCGCCGCAGCGGTGGGCACAGCTTTTTTGTTCATCGGCAGACCCTCACGATTCCTTGATGCGCTTGCCGCGGCGCATTTTTCTAAACGTTGTCATTTTTTGTTTCCTCTTTCTTAGTAGTAGCGTACCACAAGACGGCACAGTGCACCTGCCGCGCCTTGCAGCCGGAGCTTTTTACTCTCTTATTGTAGCACACCCCCTTTAAAAAGAAAAATAAAATTTTCACTTCAAACTGTGCCGTTTGTTCCAACACCGGCGGCGTTTTTTCCAGCGGCGGGCGGGGTTGTTATCCGGCGCACATTTTCTGCCGGAGCGGGGCGGCGGGGGTTGGAATCCGCGGCACAGTTTTCTACAGGCTGTATTGTTATCGGCGGCACAGTTTGCCGGGCAGGCTCTTTTATACAGGTTGTTATCCCGCACACAATTCCGGGGAGCCGGCGTTGGAATCCCCCGCACAGTTTACGGCGGACGGGGTTGTTATCGGCAGCACAATTTCGGTGCGGTGTGCATCGCGGGGCAAAAAAAGCGGTTGTTATCGGGCGCACAATTCGGACTTTTTTCTGAGGGCGGCAGGTTGTTATCCACAGCACAATTTGCGCGGCGGGTAAAATTCGGCTATTGTTATCGGCAGCACATTTCGGAATTTCGTCTGCTTTCCAAACGTGTCCGGACCGGGTTGTTATCCAGCGCACATTTCCGGCAGTGGGGTTGTTATCGGGCGCACAGTTTCCAAACTGTAGAATTTTGGCGGCTGTTGTTATCGACGGCACATTTCTGAAAAAATCCACCGTACAGCGCACAGTCGGTATTGTTATTCACGGCACAATTCGTTTTTTCCGGGGCAGAGCGGTTGTTATCCGGCGCACAATTCGCAAAAATCCGTTTTTTGCGGCGCGTCCTGCCGTGGGTTGTTAGTCTGCGCACAGTTTGCCCTGCAGGGGCCAGGGTTGTTATCGACGGCACAATACAAGGATTTTTCTGCACGGGTTGTTATTCAGCGCACATTTCTCCGCGGCAGGATTTTTCCATCCGCCCTGTTGGAACGCTGCGCACATTTCTCACTTTTCCTTTTTTCGCGTCCGGGGTTGTTATACTCGACACTTTTTAAAAATCCCACAAAATTTTCTTTGCCGCCATTTTCCTGCAAAAAAACTTTTTTACCGTTGTTACGCTCCGCACATTGTTGCGTTTTACACATTCGTGTTGGAATGCTGCGCACAGCACCGTTGTAACACAGCGCACATTTGTGTTGGAATATTCGACATAGCTATACTACTTTTCTAAATATATATAAATAGGGCTAAAAATCCCAAAACAAAAGAACACAGGATTTTGTGCGGCGCGGAGGAAATGTGCTGAATGTTACAATAATTGACACAGCGCGCACAATCTGCTATGATACGGTTAACGTGTTGTAAAGATGAGGTTTTGCAAATGACACCCCAAAGTACGTTGAAAACGACCCCAAAAGCCAACCATAACAAAAAGCAGGGGGCGAAGTCTGCCAAGGCGTCGCCTTCGGCCCCTGTTGCTACCTATAGCGGGCGCGGCAATCAGACGATTGTCCGCAAATCCAACGACCTGATCCAGAACGCAATGTACAGCCTTTCGCTGAGCCAGCAAAAGCTGATGCTGCACATTTTCGCGATGATCAAGCCGTCGGACACCGAGCTGCCCCGGTACGAGATGTCGATCTACGAGTTTTTGAAGCTCTGCGGCGTTGACCCGCACAACGGCTCGATGTACAAGCAGGTCAAGAAAAACATCGAGGACATCGCCAACGCCAAGGTCCAGTGGATCCGCCTGGCGGGTACCCAGAAAATCACGATGTTCCGCTGGCTTTCCAGCGCGACCATCGACGAGGGTACCGGCAAGATCGTGCTGACGCTCGACCAGTCGCTCAAGCCGCACCTGATCCAGCTAAAAGAGTTCTACACAACGATGAATATCACCTATACGCTCCCGATGAAGAGCCAGTATAGTCTGAAAATTTATGAGCTGTGCAAAAGCTACCAGAACCTGTACATCACCAAAAAAGAGAAGGGCGAACCGCTGGTCTGGAACATTGAGACGCTGAAAAAGCAGGTGGACTGCAATGCGGCCAACTGGGCCCACGTGCGCCGCACCGTGCTTGACAAGGCCAAGAGCGAGATCAACGGCCACACCGACATCTATTTTGACTATGAGGTCTACGAAAAAGATCGTCAGCGCGTCATTGCGATTGCTGTCACCATAGAGCCGGTGGACAAGCAGGTCGCCGATGACAAGCTGAACGAGATCACAAAATCCATGTCAAACCGGGTCCGCAGCAAGAAGGGCAAGCTGACTCTGGCCGAGACCGGCACGCTGGACGACGACCCGAACGTGCTGACGCTCGAGTATGTCTCGGTGCCCGAGACGACGATCCCCTATTCCTACGGTGCTACGCCGGAATTGCTGCGTCAGGAGCTGGAGATCAAGGCAGAGCCCGACAAGCTGATCCGCGAGCTGACGGCGGACGAGATGGACGCCGTGCGCACGATCATCGATGCTATGGTAAAAATGGCCGGCACACCGCGCGGCAATGATAAGATGATCGACGGCGGCAACGCGACGTTCTTCCAGACGATGAACAACGTCATTGACAACTGCGGCGGTCTGCGCCGCTGGTTCGAGGGTGTCGCCACCCGCTACGCCGCCAAGGTCATCCCGGTGGCACGCACCAAGAGCGCTCCCCTGCCCTACCTGTCCCGCGCAATTTTGGAGGACTTGGAAAATTATCGTATCTACGTCACCGGCGGTATGCCGGAGGAGGTGGAGGACGACTACGGCGCACCCGAGACGCCGGACATCGTCGAGACCACCGACTTTGTGGAGACCGACGCCGAGCCGGTCAACCAGCTGGTGCCGGAGGATGCCGCGACGAAGAAAGAAGTCACGGCGGCGCTGCTGCGCTACATTGACCGCGACACGCTCTCGGCCCGGCTGACCACCGGCCAGATGGAGGCATTCGACGATATTTTGCAGATGACGGCCTATTTTTGCCGTCGCAACGTCAAAGGCAAGGACGACGGCATGATGGAGGGCAAGGCCAACATGCAGTTTTTGGACGCTTTGAACAAGGTCATTGCCCGGTATGAGAGCCTGACCCCGCTGTTTGAGGCGATGTCGGTCATGATGGACTACGACACCTACTGGAAGGACCTGATGAAGAACCCCAGGATCAAAAATCCGAAGCTCGTCTTTCAGTCTGAGGTCGAAAAGGCTCTGCTGATGCCGTCCGCCATCATCGGCGAATACACCGCCCGCAAGGCCCAGAGCGACACCGGCCACACGCTGCACCGGGAATATAACTGGACGAAGGCCTTTGACGAAGAATAAGAAGAAAAAGCGGAATTTTTGAAAATGTGCCCTGAATAACAACAGCCCCGGGATTTTCCAAAGCAGAAAATCCCGGGGCTTTGCTGTCTGTATATTTATTCGTGCGTATAAATATTCACAACCGTTTAACAACCGGCGCGGTGCGGGCGGATACAGCGTGTGCCCTTATCGTTTGCGGCAGTGACGAGTGTCACCCGGGCAAATCTCCGCATCGCTCGATCCGCCCACAGACGCGCCTAGCAGCCCCTCACAGCCGTCTCAATCGCGGCCTTATCCAACCCTTCCCCAATCACGATCAGCACCTCCTGACCGCTGGGAATGGGCTGTACGGTTATGGCGTCGCGGGCGGCGTTCAGCTCGACCCAGCCGCCGCCGTCGGGGATAAACCCCTTGACGCGCAGCACATGGCCGTATTTCGCGTCGTGCAGGAGCGTCTGCGCGGCCTGCCGGACCTGCGCGACACTGCGCCCGGCCTCGAGGAAATACAGCGAGGTAAACGCCTTGTGCTCGTCAAAATGCAGCTTGACGTAGCTTGTCTGCCGCCAGCCGCAGCGATCCACGCGGGCAAAATCAGCGGTTGTCAGCGCGTTCCAGTCCCGGCACAGTACATCGTCCGCGCCAAAGCGGCGGGCACAATGGCAGCCGGCCAGTGCGCGGTTCAGGTGGTCGATGACCGCTTCCGCCTCGCCGGGTGCGGCCAGCTGCGTGCGGCTCATGACGACAAGCCCGGCACTGGCGGCCTCAGAGGCCAGAAGGTAGTCGGCCTGCGGGGAAAGCTCGTTTTCCAGCTTGGCGTCCACAATGGCAATGACGCTGCCCAGCGTATACCAGCGGTCCAGTGGCTCGTCCCGCAGAATGTCGTAGAACTCGTCCACGTCAAAGATGCCGCTCGGCTCAATGACGACCCGGTCAAAGCCGCGCATTGCCATTGAGATCAGCTTGGTGCGCATCCGGCGCTGGTGGGTGTCGCAGTCACAGCCGCCGCTGATCGTCTCTATGTCGCAGTGCTCCCCGATCAGGTCCTGCAGCAGCATGGCATCGACGTTCACCGCGCCGAAGTCGTTTTCCAGAATGCAGACGCTGTGCCCCTGCGCGACGAGATACTGCACGTAGCGGCGCAGGAACGTCGTCTTGCCGGAGCCGAGAAACCCAGTGATCAAATCGACCTGTACCATCTTACTCCTCCTTCGGGCAGGTCATGCCCCGCTGGCGACCAATGGCCGCCCCTACACACGCAGTACGGCAAGAATGCAATTTTTTGACGGTCTGACTTTATTCGTGAATTTCCAAAGGAAGATTGTCAGGGTCGGAAAAGAATGTCATTTTTTTGCCTGTGTAAGCATCGACTCGGATCGGCTCGGTTATGATGCCCTTTTTATTCAATTCTCTTACGGTATCATCGACAGAGTCTACAGCAAAGGCAAGATGCCGGAGGCCGTAAGCCTCTGGATAACTGGGGCGTTTCGGGCAATTTTTAATGATAAAAAGTTCTAATTCCATCCCATCGAGTTGAAGATCGATTTTGTAATCATCGCGTTCCGGTCTGTAATTTTCTCGAATGACAGAAAAGCCTAACAGATCCACATAAAAGCGCCTTGATTTCTCATAGTTGCTCCCGATAATGGCAATGTGATGAACTTTTTTCAAATTCATGGCGGATTTACCTCTCCCCTGTCTGGTGTGCGGTACCCTGCAAATAAAAAAACGTACCCGAACCCTTTTCCGTAAAGAATTAGGTTCGAGTACGAACTGTCTGGTGGAGGATGGGGGACTCGAACCCTCGACCTCTGCGATGTGAACGCAGCGCTCTAACCAGCTGAGCTAATCATCCATAACGAACAAGTAATATTATAGCCGGGAAATAGGTGTTTGTCAAGCGTTGGGCAGGGATTTTTTTGTAAAAAAGCCAAAGCGCGGGAACTGTGCGCAGCAAGGGCAAAGTTCAGGGCATAAATAAAATCAGGAATTATGGAGTGGGCGCTATATTTATTCATACAATCTCGTTTATAATAAAAAGACATTCCAATATTGTTGTAAAAACTGGGGGAGAGCACTTTGTCAAAATTACAGTTGCCGCGCCCGGCAGGCAAACAGCCGGCCGCGGCCCAGCCACAGCCCGAACGCCCGCAGGTGCCGCTGCTGGAAACAGATCCAGCCAAGGGCCTGACCGCGGAACAGGCAGCCCAGCGCATGGCGGCGGGGCTGGATAACCGTGCGGCGGCTTCGCCGACCCGGAGCGAAACCGAGATCATTCGGGATAATATTTTTACGTTTTTCAATCTGGTTTTTATCGTGCTGGCGCTTTGCCTGGCCGCGCTGGTGGCGGAAGATTATAATCCGTTCCTCTATTTCCGATTCTGACGGGAGGCGCGCGATGAAGAAATTAACA
>ERZ824488.1879-NODE-1879-length-21035-cov-4.627073_pt1 | contig 21035 bp, 16 predicted proteins | sample MGYA00519936_ERZ824488 | MGnify/ENA primary metagenome ERZ824488 (study PRJEB31778, sample SAMEA3449153) | human gut metagenome | biome: human gut; feature: human-associated habitat; material: faeces | place: United Kingdom | collected 2010/2012 ... | reverse complement strand
AGATCCAGACCATGCCGGGACGGAGCTCCCGGCCGAGCCTTGCGAAAATATTGTAATCCATGTCCATCTCTTCCCTGCGGATCAGGGCCATGGAGCCGATTTTGCCCACCAACTCAAATTGATAGTCCATTACGCTTCCGCCTCCGCATGCTGATTTAGGTCGTTCATCCATTTACCGCTGCGGAAGCGGGGCAGGCCAACCAGCATTTTGATGACCTCCTCCATCACCGTGCATAAATAACACAGGTATATCGGCCAGTGCAGCACCAGGGCAGCGATACCCACCAGGGGCACGCCCACCACCCAGAGGGCCACCGTATCCAGCAGCATGCTGAATACCGTGTCGCCCCCGGCCCGGAGGATGCCCACCACGTTGATGCTGTTGATGGCCCGCACCCAGATGGTGAACGCGCCAATGAACAGGATGATGTTCGCCAGCTGCTTGGCCTCCTGGGAAACGTTGAACACGCTCACCAGCTGGCCCTTCACGCCCAGCTGGATGCAGCCCATCACCGCGCCCACCACCACGCAGGCAAAAATCAGCCGCCGGGCGGTGAGCCGCGCGCCCTCCTTGTCCCCGGCGCCCAGATGGTTGCCCACCAGAATGGCCGTGGCGTTCATGATGCCGTAAATCATGGTAAAGATCAGCTGGTCCACGGTGTTCACAATGCCCACCGCGGCTACCGCCGCGTCGCCCAGCCGGCCATAGAACACGCTGTACATGGACGTACCCATGCTCCAGAAGCCCTCGTTGAGCACCACGGGAAGCACGGTTTTCGCAAACTGGGTCAAATACGCCCGGTCAGGCAGCTTCCAGTCCTGCCAGCGGAAGGCGGAGGGCAGCTTCATCCCATAGGAGCAGCCCACATTGATGGCCAGGGACACCCCCGCGGCAATCACCGTGGCAATGGCCGCCCCGCGCACGCCCAGGGCAGGCGCGCGCTGGTGCTTGCCCCGGTGGTGCTGGGCCGCAAGGGCGAGTACGCAAAGCTCTTCGAGGACCTGCGGCATGAGGGCTTCTCGCGCGTCCGCGTGGACGGCGAGGTGCGCGAGCTCGACGATGAGATCAAGCTCGAGAAGAAGCTCAAGCACACCGTCGAGGTGGTGGTGGACCGCATCGTTATCCGCGAGAACTCCCTCGGGCGCATCGCGGAGGCCGTGGAGCAGGCAACCAAGCTCGCACAAGGCAAGGTGGGCTTCTGGCTCCTGCCGGACCGCCAGGACCCCGAGGGCATCCCCGGAGAGCTGCTCCAGTACTCTTTGGCGCTCGCCTGCCCCGAGCACGGCCACTCCATGGATGACCTCCAGCCGCGCGACTTCTCGTTCAACGCCCCCTACGGCGCCTGCCCGGACTGCGACGGCCTGGGCTTCCGTAAGATTGTGGACGCGGAGGCCCTCATCGAGGACCCGTCCCTCTCTGTGGCCGGCGGCGTCTTCGGGGGCCTCTTTGGCAACTCCAACTACTACCCGCAGATTCTCTCGGCCGTGTGCCGCCACATTGGCGTCTCGGACCAGACGCCCTGGTCGGAGCTGCCCAAGAAGGCGCAGGACGTCCTTCTCGGCGGCCTGGGAGACAAGAAGATCCGCGTTGACTACCACACGCGTGACGGGCGCGACACCAGCTGGCTCACCACGTTCTCGGGCGTGCGCAAGATCCTCTTCGACAAGTACCAGGAGACCACGTCGGAGACCATGCGCACCCACTTGGAGAAGTACATCCGCGAGGTGCCCTGCACCACGTGCCACGGCGCCCGCCTGAAGCCGGAGATTCTGGCCGTCACCGTTGGCGACAAGAGCATCTGGGACGTCTGCGAACTCTCCTGCAGGGAGAGCCTGGAGTTCTTTGACCAGCTCAGGCTCGAGGAGCGCCAGCTGGTCATTGCCGGGCCCATCGTCAAGGAGATCCGCGCACGCCTGCGCTTCCTGGTCAACGTGGGCCTCGACTACCTCACGCTGTCCCGCGCCGCGGCCACCCTCTCCGGCGGAGAGGCACAGCGCATTCGCCTGGCCACGCAGATCGGCGCCGGCCTCATGGGCGTGCTCTACATCCTGGACGAGCCCTCCATCGGCCTGCACCAGCGCGACAACGACCGCCTCATCGCCACCCTCAAGAGCCTGAGGGACCAGGGCAACACCGTCATCGTGGTCGAGCACGACGAGGACACCATCCGCGCGGCGGACTACGTCATAGACATGGGCCCAGGCGCGGGCGAGCTGGGCGGGCACGTGGTGGCCGCCGGCACGCCGGAAGAGATCGCCGCCAACCCTGACTCCATCACGGGCGCCTACCTCACCGGGCTGCGCCAGATAGAGCTGCCGGCAAAGCGCCGCAACCCGCGGCGCGGCGTCATCAAGGTGGTGGGGGCCTCGGCCAACAACCTCAAGGGCGTTACCGCCAAGGTGGAGCTGGGCACGCTCACCGTGGTCACGGGCGTCTCCGGCAGCGGCAAGAGCTCGCTGGTGACAGACACCCTGGCCCCGGCGCTCACCAACGCCGTCCACCGCTCCAAGCGCCCCGTGGGCCCGTACAAGAGGCTCGAGGGCGTGGAACTCATCGACAAGGTCATCGACATCGACCAGTCTCCCATCGGCCGCACGCCGCGCTCAAACCCGGCCACCTACATCGGCCTGTGGGACGACCTGCGGGCGCTCTTTGCCTCCGTGCCGGAGAGCCGCGTGCGCGGCTACGGCCCCGGGCGCTTCTCGTTCAACGTGCCGGGCGGCCGCTGCGAGGCCTGCAAGGGAGACGGCCAGATCAAGATTGAGATGAACTTCCTGCCGGATGTCTACGTCCCCTGCGAGGTCTGCCACGGCAAGCGCTACAACAGGGAGACGCTCGAGGTCACCTACCACGGCAAGACCATCTCCGACGTGCTGGACATGACGGTGAGCGAGGCCCTGGCCTTCTTCACCAACATCCCCAAGATCAAGAACAAGCTGCAGACCCTGCACGACGTGGGCCTGGGCTATATCCACCTCGGCCAGCCCGCAACCACCCTCTCTGGCGGAGAGGCACAACGCGTGAAGCTGGCCAAGGAGCTCCACCGCCAGCAGACGGGCAAAACCTTCTACATCCTGGACGAGCCGACCACGGGCCTTCACTTCGAGGACGTCCGCCAGCTCGTCGAGGTACTGGAGCGCCTGGTGGACGCCGGCAACACGGTGCTGGTCATCGAGCACAACCTGGACGTCATCAAGATGGCTGACCGCGTCCTGGACATGGGTCCCGAGGGCGGCAACGGCGGCGGCACCGTGGTCGCCTACGGCACCCCCGAGCAGGTGGCCAAGGTGCCCGAGAGCCATACCGGCCGCTTCCTCGCCCCCATCCTCGAGCGCGACCGCGCCCGCCAGGCCGCAAAGGGGGAGTAGGGCATGTCAAAGCGCGAGAAGGTGCAGAAGACCAATGCCATGCGCGAGCTTGACCGCGCGGGTATTTCCTACGAGGTGCGGGAGTTCGAGGAGACCGACGTCTCGCGCGGCGTCGGCATGCGCATAGCCGAGCAGCTTGGGGAGGATCCGGACTCCTCGCTCAAGACGCTCGTGTGCGTGGCGCCCTCGGGGGACCACGTGGTCTGCTGCATACCGGTGGCGTGTGAGGTCGATCTCAAGAAGGCCGCGGCCGCGGCTGGGGAGAAGTCGCTCTCGCTCATGCCCATCAAGGACCTGGAGGCGGTGACCGGCTACGTCCGCGGCGGTTGCACCCCCATCGGGATGAAGAAGCCCTTCCCCACCCTCATAGACGAGACGGCCCAGCTCTACGACGAGGTCGGCGTCTCCGGCGGCAGACGCGGCCTCTCCATCCGCCTGAGCCCGGATGACCTCGTTGCCTTCCTTGGCGCAACGCTGGCTGACATCACGCAGTAGCCTTGTGTTGTTTGACGGCGTTTCGCCTGTTCGAACTGCGTGCCGTCGGTGTCGGTGAGACAATCACCCCTTGTGTGAAACCGTACGAAAGAGGGGCGCTGAGGTGACGACTCAACCCAAGCACATGCGTAACGCCGCCGATGAGAAGGACGCAGCCGGCGGGGCTGCCGTCGTGCGGCAGGATTCCGCCGAGGCCAAGACCGCCCAGGTGGGTCGCTCCGCGGCCCTGATGAGCGTGCTCGTCATCGTGAGCCGCCTCACGGGCTTCTTCCGCACCTGGGGCCAGGCCTACGCCATCGGCGTCACGGTCATGGCAAGCTGCTATTCCATTGCCAACAACCTGCCCAACCAGCTCTACGAGCTCGTGGTGGCGGGCATGCTCACCACGGCCTTCCTGCCGGTCTACATGTCCGTGCGCGAGAAGGCCGGCACCAAGGGGGCTAGCGAGTACACCTCAAACCTGGTCTCCATCGTCCTGGTGCTGATGGGCGCGGTGACATTGCTGGGCTTCGTCTTTGCCGCACAGCTCGTCTATACGCAGTCCTTCTCGGCAGCCTCGGACTTTGACTTTGACCTCTCGGTCTACTTCTTCAGGTTCTTCGTCATAGAGGTTGTCCTCTACGCGCTCTCGTCCATCTTCTCGGGCGTGCTCAACGCGGAGAGGGACTACTTCTGGAGCTCCGCGGCCCCCATCTTCAACAACTTCGTGACCACGGCCTCCTTCTTTGCCTACGCCTTCCTGGCCGACTCCAACCCCCAGCTGGCCCTCGTGATGCTTGCCCTGGGCAACCCGCTGGGCGTCCTGGTCCAGGTGGTCTGCCAGATGCCGTCGATGTACCGTCACGGCATCCGCCTGCGCTTCCGCATCGACCTGCACGACCCGCTCCTCAAGGAGACGCTCAAGATCGGCGTGCCGTCCGTCATCGTGATGGCGTCCTCCTTCGTGACCACCTCGGTGCAGTCCTCCGCCTCGCTCTCCGTGTTGGCCACCGGCGCCTCCATCACCTACTACGCGCGCCTCTGGTACACCCTGCCCTACGCCATCCTCACGGTGCCCATTACCACGGCCATGTTCACGGAGCTCTCTGACAGCTGGGCCAAGGAGGACCGCGGGTCCTTCGTGCGCGGCCTCACCTCCGGCGTGAGCCAGATTCTCTTCTTCATGGTGCCGTTCATGATCTTCCTGATGGTCTTCTCCGTGCCGCTCATCTCCATCCTGGCGGCCGGCAAGTTCGATTCCGAGGCGCTCCAGATGACGGCCGACTACCTGGGCACGTACGCGCTCACGCTGCCCTTCTACGCCATCTGCATGTACCTGCAGAAGGTTGTCTCGGCCATGCGCCGCATGGGCCTGTACGCCCTGGCCAGCGTCATCGCCTCCGTGGTGCAGGTGGTCATGCTGCTGGGCTTCACCCAGTACTTTGGCCTCAACTTCGTTGCCTTCTCGTCCACGGTGTTCTTCCTGCTCATTGACGTGGTCGTCTTCGTCAGCCTGCGCAAGAACCTGGGCCCGCTCGGCCTCTCCAAGGTCATCGCCGCCTTTGTGAAGTCGCTCCTCCTGGGCCTTGCGGGCGGCATCGTGGCCTTCATCGTCCTGGGCGTCCTCACGTTCTTTATGGGCAACTGCGCGGGCAACACCATGCTCTCCATGCTCTACTGCGTGCTTGCCGGACTGCCCGCCGTCGTGGTCACCTACGGCCTGGCCTTCGTCTTCAACCTGCCCGAGGCCAAGCTCATCAAGGGTCTGGTCCGCCGTTTCGCGCGTCGCTAGGGGGCTAGCCCGCGCCCTTCTCGATGGCGCAACGTTACGAGTGTGTGAGCAGTGACTCCCTGTCACTTTAGCGTGCTAAAGTGACACCACACAGCGACACACGTGGCGAGAAGGGACAAGAACGTGATTGCAGGCACCGCGCGCGGCTTCCGCGACATCCTCCCGCAGGAGGCCCTTGCCAGGGAGAGAATCACCAACGAGGTCCGCGAGTGCTTCAGCGCCCATGGGTACCTGCCCGTGGAGACCCCGCTCCTGGAGGACCGCACCGCCCTGGAGCGCGGCGGCCGCCTCAAGGACTCGCCCTTCCAGCTCTTTGACACGGACGGGACCCTGCTCGTCCTGCGCCCGGACCTGACGCTGCCCGTCGCCCGCCTGGTGGCCGGCCGCGTGGACGCCGGCAGCCTGCCGGCGCGCTTCCGCTACGCGGCGCCCGTCGTGCGCGAGGAGCCCTCGCTGCGCGGCCAGCCCCGCCAGTTCACCCAGCTTGGCGTGGAGCTGGTGGGCGCCGACGGCGCCGCGGCGGAGGTCGAGGTCGTGGACCTTCTCGCAGAGGTCCTGGCCAAGCTGGGCGTTCCCGCCTGGCGCGTGGTCTTTGGCTCGGTCACGCCCCTGACGGCCCTGCTGGCCAACTGCGCCCCCTCGCCCGACTTCCGCGAGAGGGTCCTTGCCCTGGTGCACGACTCCGACCTCGTCACCCTCGACGAGCTCGTGGACGCCACCCCCACGCTCAAGCCCTCCGCCGTTCGCGCCCTGCACGCCATCCCGCGCATGCACGGCGGCCTTGAGGTCATCGACAAGATCGACGCCCTGCTGGCCGAGGCCGACGTGTCCGTGGCCGAGCGCGGCTGCCAGGAGCTCCGCGCGCTCGTGGCCAAGCTCGGTGACCTCTTTGACGACGGCCGCGCGAGCTTTGACTTCTCCATCATCAACTCCTTCGACTACTACACCGGCATCATCTTCAAGGCCTACTCGGAGGGCATCGCCGGGAGCCTGGCCTCCGGCGGCCGCTACGACGCCGTCCTGGCAAACCTCGGCCGCCCCGGCCTTGCCGCCTGCGGCTTTGCCCTCTCGCTGGAGCGCCTCCAGGAGGTCCTGGGCGAGCCCGGCGACTCCGGCGTGGTGACGCCGGGCGTGCGCGTGGCCTCCCGCCCGCTGCGCATCGCCGTGCCCAAGGGGTCCCTGTTCAAGGACACCCTGCGCGTCCTCGAGGCGGTGGGCCTGCCCACCGAGGAGCTCGCCGACCCCGGCCGCAAGCTCATCATCTCGGCCGGCGACGTGGAGTACGTCATCGTGCGCGCCCAGGACGCGCCCGCCTTCGTGGGCCACGGCGGCGCCGACTGCGGCATCTGCGGCAAGGACTCCCTCATCGAGGCCGGCCTCGACCTGCTGCAGCTCGTTGACCTGCGCTACGGCGGCTGCCGCTTTGTCGTTGCCGAGCCCGTGGCCAACACCGGCCAGGCGGAGCGCAACTACCGCTGGCGCGGCACCGTGCGCGTGGCAACCAAGTACCCCCGCATCACCCAGCAGTACTACGACCGCATCGGCCAGCAGGTGGACATCCTCACGCTCCACGGCAACATCGAGCTCGGCCCCATCGTGGGCATGACCGACCGCATCGTCGACATCACGGCCACCGGAACCACCCTGCGCGAGAACGACCTTGTCATCGTCGACGATGTCATGGAGTGCACCGCTCGCTTCTTCGCGGGCCCGGCGGCCTATCGCTGCGACAAGAGAATCCGCGACCTGGCGGCACGTCTCGCCGAGGTCAGCGCCACCACCAAGGAGGCATAGCAATGAGGAAGGTAGAACTCACCGGCGGCCGCGCCCTCACGCAGGCCGACCTCAACCGCTCCGGAGCGCTGCCGCGCGAGGTCATGGACGCCGCCGAGGACATCGTCCGCGACGTGCGCGACCGCGGGGACGCCGCGGTGCGCGAGTACTGCACGCGCTTTGACGGCGCCTGCCCCGAGAGCTTCCGCGTGCCGGACGAGCTGGTCAAGGCCGCCTCGTCCATGGTTGACCCGGAGTTTCTGGAGTCGCTCACCCGCGCCCGCGACCAGATCCTGGCCTTCCACCAGAAGGAGCGCGAGGAGTCCTGGTTCACCACGCGCCCGGACGGGACGCTGCTGGGCGTCCAGGTGACGCCGGTGGCCTCCGCCGCCGTCTACGTGCCCGGCGGCCGCGCCCAGTACCCCTCCACCGTGCTCATGGACGCCATTCCCGCCAAGGTGGCCGGCGTGCCGCGCGTGGTCATGGTGACCCCGCCCCAGCGCGACGGGTCCCTCTCGGCCTACACCCTGGCCGCCGCGGCCCTGGCCGGCGTCGACGAGGTCTACGCCGTCGGCGGCGCCCAGGCCATCGGCGCCGTGGCCTACGGCACGGAGTCCATCCCCGCGTGCGACAAGATCGTCGGCCCCGGCAACGCCTATGTGGCGGCCGCCAAGCGCTACGTCTCGGGCGACGTGGGCATCGACATGGTGGCCGGCCCCTCCGAGGTGTGCGTGCTGGCCGACGCCACCGCCGACCCCGTGGTGGTGGCCGCCGACCTCATGGCCCAGGCCGAGCACGATCCTTTGGCCAGCTGTTACCTCGTGACCTGCGACGCCGAGCTGCCCGCGCGCGTCCTCGCGGCCGTCGAGAAGCTCGTGAGCCAGTCCCCGCGCGAGGAGATAACCCGCGCCTCCCTCGACAACCGCGGCGTGATCGTGGTCGCAAACGACCTCGACGCCGCCGTCGACGCCGTGAACGTCGTCGCGCCCGAGCACCTCGAGCTCCACTGCAAGGATGCCATGAGCCTGCTCGGTAAGGTGAAGAACGCGGGCGCCATCTTCGTCGGCGCCTGGAGCTCCGAGCCGCTCGGCGACTACGTGGCCGGCCCCAACCACACCCTGCCCACCGGCGGCACCGCGCGCTTCTCCAACCCGCTGGGCGTCTACGACTTCCAGAAGCGCTCCAGCGTGATCAGCTATACGCCCGAGGGACTTCTGGCCGACGCGCCGGCCGTCCAGGCCATGGCCCAGGCCGAGGGCCTGTGGGCCCACGCCCTCTCCGTCGGCATGCGCCGCCGACTTGCCGAGAAGGGCCTCGAGGGGTATGCCGACGCCGACGCCGCCTGCGAGGGCGCGCACCGCGTCGCTTGGCCCGAGGACCTCGCGGCCCCCGGCGTGCCCTACCTGCCCGGCTACTCGAAGCGGGAGGCCTAGGATGTCCGCCGTCGCCGAGCGCGCCCGCGAGGCGCTGCAGGGCTTCGAGCCGTACGACCCGGCGTTCACGCCCTGCCGCGTGAACCTCAGCGCAAACGAGAACACCCACAAGTTGCCGGACTCCGTCGTCGAGGCCATGCGCGCCGCCATGGTGACGACGCCGCTCAACCGCTACCCCGACCCGATGGCCAACGACCTGCGCGATCTTCTTGCCACGCGGCACGGGGTGCGACGGGCGAATGTCATGGTGGGAAACGGCGGTGACGAGCTGCTCTTCAACCTGCTCTTCACCTTCGGAGGGCCGGGCCACGCGCTCATCACCTGCCCGCCGGACTTCAGCGAGTACGCGAACTTCGCAAAGATGTGCGAGACGCCCATCGTCACCGTGTGGCGCGACCCCGTGACCTTCGAGATCGATGTCGACGCCCTCGTGGCCGCTGCGAAGGCCGATGACGCCGCGCTCGTTATCCTGACCTCGCCGAACAACCCCACGGGCAACCTCGTGGACCCGAGCATCATCCGCCGCCTGCTCGACGAGACCGATGCCCTCGTCCTTCTCGACGAGGCGTACATCGAGTTTTCCGGCGAGGACGCCTCGCTTGTGGGGTGGGTCGCCGACAATCCTCGCCTCATGGTGCTGCGCACGCTTTCCAAGGCCTTCGGTCTCGCTGGCCTGCGCGTGGGCTACCTTGTGGCCGACCCAGACGTCGTGAACATGCTCGGCGCCATCCGCCAGATCTACTCGGAGGACGTGCTCGCGCAGTCCGTCGCCTGCGCCGCCGTGTCCCGCCGCCGCGAGCTCGCGCCGGTGGTCGCCGACATCGTGGCCGAGCGCGCTCGGCTCGAGGCGGGCCTCGCGGGCATCCAGGGCATCGAGACGTGGCCGAGCGCCGCGAACTTCCTGCTCGTCCGGATGCCCGGCGCCAGCCGCGCCCGCGCCCGCCTGCGCGACGAGTTCTCCATCCTTGTCCGCGACTTCAGCTATGCTCCTGGCCTGGAGAATTGCCTGAGGATCACCGTGGGCACGCGCCCCGAGAACGACGCGCTTCTCGATGCGCTCGCCATCCTAGCTAGGGAGGAAGCATGACCAGGACCGCCAAGGTAGTCCGCGCCACCAAAGAGACGGACATCGGGCTTTCGATCGACCTCGACGGCGCCGGCGTCGCCGACATTGAGACCGGCGTGGGCTTCTTTGACCACATGCTCACCGCATTCTCGCGACACTCGCTCATCGACGTGACGCTGCGCGTCAAGGGCGACACCTACGTCGACGACCACCATACCGTGGAGGACACGGGCATCGTCATGGGCCAGGCCCTGCGCGAGGCCCTTGGAGACAAGAGCGGAATTCGCCGCTTCGGCTCCGTCATGGTCCCGCTCGACGAGGCACTCGTCATGGCGGCCGTCGACTGCTCGGGTCGCGGCGAGCTCTTCTGGGACGTGCCAATCGGCCTCCAGAAGGTCGGCACCTTCGACACCGAGCTCGGCCACGAGTTCTTCGCCGGACTCGCGCGCGATGCGGGCATTACCCTTCACCTGCGGCTTATTTGCGGCGAGAATGCACACCACATTCTCGAGGCAACCTTTAAGGCGGCGGCGCGCGCCCTGCGCGAGGCCGTCGAGCCCGACCCGCGCTCCGACGGCTCGGTGCCCTCCACCAAGGGGAGCCTTTAATGGCAGCGCCGATCGTCGTGGTCGACTACCACAAGGGCAACCTTCTCTCCGTCGTCCGCGGCCTTTCCGAGGTCGGGGGAGAGGCGAGCATCTCGGACGACCCGGCAGCCATCGCGGGCGCCTCGGGCATCGTGCTGCCCGGCGTGGGCAGCTTCGAGGACGCCATGTCGTACATGAACGAGTCTGGCCAGGCCGACGCGGTTCGCGAGGCCGTGGGCCGCGGAGTGCCGTTTCTCGGCATCTGCCTGGGCCTGCAGCTGCTCTTTGAGCGCGGGGACGAGCGCACCGACGGCAAGCTTCACGGCGCGTCCGACCCCGAGCGCTGGGTCGACGGCCTGGGCGTGCTGCGCGGCAGCGCCACGCGTCTGCGCTCCGGACGCCTCAAGGTGCCGCACGTCGGTTGGGACCAGATTCACCTGACCGCCCACGGCCAGGCATGCCCTCTTTTCCGTGGCGTGCTCGAGGGCGCGAACGTCTACTTCACGCATAGCTACGCTCTTGACGACGACGTCGAGGACAAGGTCGTGGCCACGCGTACCCATTACGTGCGCAGCTTCGCCTCGTCGGTGTGGAGCGAGAACGTCTACGGCGTCCAGTTCCATCCCGAGAAGAGCTCGGCGACCGGTCTTCGTATCCTCACCAACTACGTCGACATCGTGAGGGGTGGGGCAAGGTGATTCTCTTTCCCGCGATTGATCTGGTAGGCGGCAAGGTCGTGCGCCTGCAGCGCGGCGACCGCTCGCGTATGGACGTCTACTCCGACGATCCCGCCGCCGTTGCGCGCGACTTCGCGGAGCGCGGCGCCGAGTGGATCCACGTGGTCGATCTCTCCGCGACGTTCGAGGAGGACGAGGAGGCCCGCGCCGCCAACGCGGCCGCCATCCGCGCCATCTGCGCGACGCCGGGCGTCAAGGTCGACTGCGGCGGAGGTGTCCGCTCCATCGCCGCCGTCGCGCGCCTGGCGGACCTCGGCGTCCGCCGCATCGCCATTGGCACGGCGCTCGTCCGCGACCCGGCCTTCGCCGAGCGGGCGGCGGCTGAGTACGGCGAACAGGTTGTGGCCGACGTCGCCGCGAAGGACGGCGTCGTCAAGGTCAACGGCTGGCGGGAGGGTGCCGGCCTCGAGGTCGACGAGCTTCTGCCGCGCCTCGCGGGCCTGGGGTTCTCGCACCTCGTGTTTACCGACATCAACCGCGACGGCATGCAGACGGGCATCGACGTCGACGCCTACCGCCGCATGGCGGAGCTCTTCGGCGCGCCCGTGGTCGCGAGCGGCGGCATCACCTCGACCGACGACCTGCGCGCGCTTGCGGCCGCCGGCTCCGATGTGATCGAGGGCGCCATCACCGGCCGGGCCCTCTACGAGGGCAACTTCACGCTAGAAGAGGCCCTTGCGGCCACGAGGTTCTGATTCGCCGCGTCTGCCCACCAGGCAAGAAACCCGTCGAACCCAAACCGAGCAGGAGGAGTCCCCAGTGCTTACCAAACGAGTGATCCCGTGCCTCGACGTCAAGGACGGCCGTGTGGTCAAGGGCGTTAACTTCGTCGATCTGCGCGACGCCGGCGACCCCGTCGAGCTCGCGAGCAAGTACGACCGGGAGGGCGCCGACGAGGTCGTGTTCCTCGACATCACGGCGACCTCCGACGATCGCCGTACTACCATCGATCTCGCAAGCCACGCCGCCGAGCGCCTCCGCATCCCGTACACTGTGGGCGGCGGCTTCCGCGACGTCGCGGGCTGCCGCACCATGATCGCCGCCGGTGCCGACAAGGTCTCGATCAACTCCGCCGCCGTAAAGGAACCCGGTATCATCACCGCCTGCGCCGACGCCTTCGGCAGCCAGGCCGTGATCGTGGCCATCGACGCCAAGCAGGTCGGCAACACCGACAAGTGGGAGGTCTACCTGGCTGGCGGTCGCATCCCCACGGGCATCGATGCCGTGGCCTGGGCCGAGGAGGCAGCCCGCCGCGGTGCCGGCGAGATCTTGCTCACCAGCATGGACCGCGACGGCACCAAGGATGGTTTCGACATTCCGCTGACCCGCGCCGTGGCGCGTGCGGTGCCCATCCCCGTGATCGCGTCGGGCGGCGTGGGCACGCTCGAGCACTTTGCCGAGGGCATCATCGAGGGAGAGGCCGACGCCGTGCTCGCGGCGAGCGTCTTCCACTTCGGCACCTACAGCATCCGCCAGGTCAAGGAGTACATGGCCAGCCAGGGCATCCCCGTCCGCCTCGACTTCTAAGGCTGGCTATTTACCGTCCTTCTTGCTGTCTGCTAAGAAAACGTGACCTCTGGGCGTGAGGTTGTCCTTCTTGCTAAACAATTGCCACCTCTGGGCGTTCGGCTGTCCAGGGGTCGCACTTTCTTAGCGGGAGCCTCCGCCAGCAGACGGGCGTCTCCCTATGAGCGTGGATATGATATAAAACCTATATCAGGACACTGAGGGGAGGGGTATGGCAAGCAGGGATATCGTGAGAGCGATTCAGGACCTGACCGGCTTGGATTGGAACGAGCGGGCAAGCTCGTCGGGTACTGCCGGAACGTACCTGAAGGCGCGCACCGGGTCGGGCTCAAGGCTCATCTACTACAAACTGCCGCGCTACAACGGGGTGGTCATCGACGGCTACGAGTGCGTAAACGAGCTCCTGGCAAGTCGGCTTATGGATGCGCTCGGCATCGAACACCTCGCATATCGGCTGATTCACGCCAAGGTGCTCATAGACGGCGCCGGGTACGAGACCTGGCTCAACTCGTCGCGCAATTTCCGTAAGGTGGGGGAGCGCAAGCTGTCGCTCGGAGCGTTTTTCGACCTGTATAAGAATCCCGGAGAGTCCCCGATGGAGCTCTGCCGCCGTTTTGGTTGGCAAGAAGACATTGCAAGAATGATGCTCGTCGATTACTTGATGGCAAATCGCGATCGCCACGCATCGAACATCGAGGTCCTCGCTGCGCCTGATGGCTCGTTCAGGATTGCCCCCATATTCGACACGGGCTTCTCGCTTTTGGCGCCGCTGGCAGGGGACCTCGAGCGAATTGCAGCCTTCGACCCGCTTGCGGACGTGGCTACGACGAACTTCGTGGGCAGCCGCTCGCTCGAGAAGAACCTTAGAGCCGTCGCGCCGGTCGAGGGGGTCGAGGATTTGGACGAGGCCCGAATCGCCGAGCTCTTCGACGGCTTGGAGGGAATACTGCCGAGTGCGGCTTTGTTGAAGATGCGGGAGATTATCCAAAGGAGGTGGGCGCGCTATGAGGAGATTCGAGCTGATCGATAGCGAGAAGGACGCGCCGCCCTGCGCCGTTATCGAGTGCGATCAGGCGACCTCGACGTTTACCGCAACGGTTGAAGGCTGGGCTGGACCCCAGGACGTGCCGGTCCAGTTCGGCTTCTTCGTGGCCAAGGGGCGACGGGAGATCCCGCCGGAGTGGGTGTGGTCCTGGGTGGAGGAGCGGATCGCGCCGCCGAGCAGACAGAACATCGGCTCCGTGATGCGCGCGAACGGTCTGGGCGAGTACGACCCGCTTGAGCTGCTGCTCGCGGGAGAGGGGCGCAGCCTTCAGGACGGGTTTTATCTTCGGGAGGTTACCGAGGGCTTCCGCGGTGCTGCGCGTCTGGGGCGCGAGATTCGCCTGGCTCGTGGCGTCGCACGCCTAACCCAGACCGAGCTCTCGCGCAAATCGGACGTTCCCCAGGAAACAATCAGCCGAATTGAGCGCGGGCGAGCGAACCCAACGATGTCGACGCTCGAAAAACTCGCGCGGGCGATGGGGGCAAAGATCAACCTGACTATCGGCCAGTAACGGTTGGTCGCCGACGTCTTGCAAGCTCATCGGCAGGTTGCCCGGGAGAGGGAAGGTTCAGTCACGGCTAAAAACCAGCGCGTCTGCGCATCCGGTACATTTGTCTCATTATTTGTGGCCCCTCTTAAGATATCGTTATTTAGTGAGAAGCGCCCACAAGCGCGCCGAGCGCTCAAGGGGTGATGCCAACGAGAGGAGCTCCCCATGTCTGAAGAGCTGACCTGCGTTTCCCAGTACGGCAATTACCCTTCACGACCCGTTCCGCGCCTGCGGGCTGACTGGTCTCACGCGACCCGCCGCCTAATCGCGGGTGTCCTGTGCGTCGCCTGCGCCGGTGCGTTGTTCGTGCCTGATGCCGCGATCGCCGCCGAGTGGGTCGACGTCGGCGGCACCCAATACAACGCCGGTACCGCGGCGGGCGACGACGCCGGCACCTGGGCCTGGGACGGCGCCGACGACATGAAGCTCAACGGCTACAACGGCGGCGCGATCAAGGCCGAGGGCAAGCTCAACATTGCCTATGAGGGCAAGAACACCGTGAAAACCGAGCCTGATTACACCGGAGCCGCCATCAAGGCGCAGGACGGCACTAGCCAGAAAGCAGAGTTGAACATAACGAGCTCGAATAGCACGGATGAGCTCAATGTGACAGCCGAGGCCGATGCAATTAAATCCACAGGCGACCTCTCCATTTCCGGCCCAGGCACTGTGAACACCACAAGCACTGCTTCCGACGGAATTGAGGCAAAGGGCGATCTCTCTATTACGGGCTCGGGCACCGTGAATGCAACGGGCGGTACCGAAGGCATCCAATCCAAGGGCAAGACCACTATCGATTCCTCTGGCACGGTGATCGCTAAAGGAGGCGAAGGCTACGGCATCGCCGCGAGCAGTGACCTCGTCATCAAAGGCGGCGGCAAGGTAGAAGTGAACTCTATAGAAGAAGCGGCGATCTGGGCTAAAGACGGCATCAACATCTCGGGCGGCAGCCAGGTCAAGGCAAACTCCGAGGGAGATCTTGCCGTCGACACTGAGGGCAGTCTCGCGGTCACGAACGCCTCCCTTGACGCAAGCGGTGTTGAATATGGTGTCTATGCCTACAAGGGCGTTACGCTTGATCGCGCGACCGTGACGGTCCGTACAAGCGCGAGCGGCGGCCAGGCCATCGCCCTCATCACTGACGGGGACGACATCGTCATCAAGAATGGTTCCATCGTGGACGCGTTCGCAGAAGGAGAGTTCTCAGCTGCGATCTCTACCAGAAACCACCAGCCCAACATCGCGGGTGGCCATATCTACATCAGCGACTCCGTTGTCAAGGCTATAGCCCGCTATGTCGAGTCCGGTAGCGACGGCCCCGATCACTACAGCAACGATCAAAGCGGTGAGGTCATCCCCGAGCATAGGGGCATGAACCTGGGTATCTTTGCTCAGACCAGCGAGGGCGTTACGCCCGCGACCATCTCCATCGTACGCAGTACGGTCACGGCCGAGGGAGATACGGCGGCAATCTTCGCCCTTGCCATGAGCGCAGACGGCAAGGCGATCGGCACCATCGAGATCGAAGGCGCCAGCATCCTGACGCCTGAAGGCGGCAAAGTCATTGATTATCGCAACAAGGAAGAGTTCAGCGAGGACGTCGTCTACGAGGCGGGTCAAACCATCGGCACGGGCGACGTCACGATCGGCTCCCCTTATAACGAAGCTGTCGCCAAGAACGCGGTCATCGCGCCGCCCGAGGAGACCAAGCCCGAGGAAAAGCCCGGCGAGACCAAGCCCGAGCAGAAACCGGCCGAGCAGCAAACGCCTGTGACGAGCTCCAAGGTCAAGCCCGCGACGGCAAAGAAGGGCCTCCCCGCGGCGGGGGACGCGTCGCTTGCAGGGTTTGCCACCACGGCTTTTGCCGGCGCCTCCGCACTTCTCGCCGGCCTGCTCAGGCGCAGGCGCGGATAGGCTGTTCAGGGCCACGCCTCTCCTTGTATCGCCTTCACTAACTCCCATACAGCGGACGCATTCGGGCCAAAAAACGCTCAGATGCGTCCGCTGTGTGGGAGTTAGCGCTACTTTGCACGAATTGCTGCCCGCTTGAAACAAATCCGTCCTTCAGCGCGTATCTAGTGCGAGGGCCCTAAACAACGTGCATACGGCAAAGAAGAAAGGAGGGGTCGTGCTCGAGTCGGAATTCCGAAAAGCGGTCGCCGTGAACCGCGACCTGGTGTTTCGCGTGGCGTACACCTACCTGCGCGACGCCGCTGACGCGGAAGCTCCTGAGCATCACGCTGGAGTAGGCTTCTGCTAAGAAATCGCGACCTCAGGGCACCCCGGTGCCGCTCCTGCGAAGAAACCCTGACGTCTGGGCGCGGGCGCGTCCTTCTTGCTAAACAAAGGCCACCTCTGGGCGTTGCGTTGCCCAGAGGTGGCCTTTTCTTAGCGCGTTAACCCTCGCGTCCGGCTAGGCCTTGCTCCGCGCGCCAGGCGGACGGCGAGAAGCCCGTGGCCTGTTTGAACGCGTGTGTGAACGCCGCCTGCTGCGTAAACCCGAGCAGCTCCGCGATTTGCGCCACAGAAAGCGAGCTGTTGCCAAGGAGATCCTTGGCGCGCTCCGTCCGACGCCTGCGGATATAGGCGCCCAGGGACTCGCCTGTCTCGGCCTTGAAGACGGCGCAGAGCTTGGAGCGGCTCGTGTAGAGGTCCCCGGCGAGCTCGTTGACGCCCACGCGCCGACCGCTGTCGAGCGCACGCTCGACAGCCGAGGCGGCCTGTTCGGCGAGGCGCGCGCTCGCCCGCGTGCCCGCAGCCCGTAAAGCCTGGCCGTGGGCGGAGTGCGAGCAGGCGAGCTCGGCGACCATGGTCTCCACGATGCCGCGCATATACATATGCCCGCCCGCCGCACGGGCGCGCTTCTCGCTGATTCGGCGGAGCGCGCCGCAAATGGCCTCTGCCGCCTCGTCGCACCACGGCTCGGCGAACGCCTCGAAGAGCCCGGTGAACTCGGCGGGATAACGCCCCTCGAGCTCTTCGAAAAATCCTGGCAAGAAGAGCACGGAGCGCGAGCGGTAGGGCTGTCCCGCAAAAAGCGGGCTCTGTTCTTCTCCGCAGTTCTCCTGGATGAAGCTGCACACGGCACCGCCCGACCAAGGTCCTCGCAGCGGCTTCAGGTTCGCGGGCGTGATCCCGGCATCCGGCATGCACGCGAGCGTGGGGGCGCTAATCGCGCTCACGCACGCGTACGGCTCAGGCGTGTACTCCAAAAGGGACATGTCGTGCGTCGGGGTGATGAGATGCTCCATCACGAGGCAGGTGGGCGAGAGGGGCACGACCCATGCCCGGCCGCTCGCCCGGTCGTTGGCCACCTCGCCGGTAAAGACGGCGCCCCTGCCGTTGAGCTCGAGGCCAAACTGCTTGAACTGCGGCGCGTAGAGCTCGGTTATGTCAGTTGCCCTGCTTCGCATTTGCGAAAGCGTCTCCCTCTCTTGCGCAATCGTCCACATTCGGTTGAGTTGTAAGCCTAGGCTAACAGCTAAATGATAAGTTCAATGAGGCTAACTCTCAAGCTGTCAGAAAGGATATGCATGGCTGAGGAGAAGAAGAAGGGCGGAGGCATCGGCGAGCTGCTCGCGTACGCCGGCGACCGCAAGTGCCTCACGTACCTGGGAATGGGTCTTTCGGCGACGTCGCAGCTCCTGAGCTTCGGGCCCTACGTGTGCATCTGGTTCGTGGCGCGAGACCTCATTGCCGTGGCCCCTGATTGGGACGCGGCCGTGGGCATTGCGACCTACGGCTGGTGGGCCGTGGGATTCGCGCTGGCGAGCATAGCTGTCTACTTCGCTGGTCTCATGTGCACGCACTTGGCGGCGTTCCGCTGCGCGTCCAACATCCGCAAAGCTACGAGCGATCACCTGCTCAAACTGCCGCTCGGCTACTTCGACGCCCGCGCCACGGGCGAGCTCCGCCGCATCGTGGACGGGTGCGCCGCCTCGACCGAGACCCTGCTCGCACACATGCTGCCCGACATCTCGGGCGCCGTGGCCATGGTCGTGGGTCTGCTCGTGCTTCTTGGTGCCTTCGATTGGCGTCTGGGCGCGGCGTGTCTCGTCCCCGTGGTTATATCCTTCGCCGCCATGGCAACCATGATGAGCGGTAAGGGCGGCGAGTTCATGAAGGCCTATATGGGTGCGCTCGTGCGCATGAACAAGGCGGGCACCGAGTACGTGCGCGGCATCCCCGTGGTCAAGGTCTTCCAGCAGACGGTTTACTCGTTCAAGGCGTTCCACGAAGCCATCATCGACTACGCGCATATGGCGCAGGACTATGCCGGCACGTTTTGCCGCACTCCCCAAGTCGTGAACCTCACGGCCTTGAACGGCCTTGTGGCGTTCTTCTTGCCCGTGGCCCTTCTGCTTGCTCCCGGGGAGGCGGATTTTGCCCGCTTTGTAACCAACTTCGCGTTCTACTCGATCTTCTCGGCCGTGGTGCCCACCGCGATGACCAAGCTCATGTTCGTGGGCGAGGCGTCGCAGATGAGTGCTGACTCGCTGGCCCGCATCGGGGGCATCATGGGGGCCGAGCCCCTTGCCGTGTCGCCCGCGCCCAAGCGCCCGGCGGGAAACGGAGTGCGCTTCGAGGACGTGAGCTTCACGTACGAGGGGGCTGAGGCCCCCGCCGTCGACCATGTGAGCTTTGACGTCCCCGCCGGGAGCACGCTTGCGCTCGTCGGCCCCTCGGGCGGCGGGAAGTCCACGTGCGCCTCGCTCATCCCGCGCTTCTGGGACGCGACCGCGGGCCGCGTGCTCGTGGGAGGCGTCGATGTGCGCGACGTCGACCCGCACGAGCTCATGGACCATGTCGCCTTCGTGTTCCAGACGAACAAGCTCTTCCGCCGGACACTCGCCGATAACGTGCGCGCCGCGCGTCCCGACGCCACGGACGAAGAAGTGCGGGCCGCCCTCGCCGCCGCCCAGTGCGACGACATCGTGGCCAAGCTGCCGCGGGGAATCGACACCATGCTCGGCCCCGGCGGGGCGTATCTATCGGGCGGGGAGGTTCAGCGCGTGGCGCTTGCCCGCGCGATTCTCAAGGACGCGCCCATCGTCGTGCTCGACGAGGCGACGGCCTTCGCCGACCCCGAGAACGAGGCGCTCATCCAGCGTGCTTTCACACGCCTGGCCAAGGGGCGCACGGTTGTCATGATCGCCCACAGGCTCTCGACCGTCGTGGGCGCGGACAAGATCGTGGTCCTCGACCGGGGCCGCGTCGCCGAGAGCGGCACGCACGAGGCGCTTCTTGCCAAAGGCGGACTTTACGCAAAGATGTGGGCCGACTACGAGCGGGCGGCAAACTGGAAGATTTCCGCCACGGTTGCCGATGCCGCCGCGGACGCCGTCGCAGCGAAGGGAGGCGAGGCTTAGATGCTCACCTCATTTAAAAAGAAGTACTTCTTGTCCGACAAGGGCGTTGCAGGGGTCAAGCGCGGCATCTTTTGGACCACGATCACCAATCTGGTCACCATGGCTGGCATGGGCTTTCTGTTCCTGACTATGGCAGGTTTCATCGACCGTATGGCGATGGGCGCGGACCTGCCCGCCGCCTTGCCCGTTGCGGGCGGCCTTGCGATCTTCCTCGTGCTGCTCTTTGCCTCGAACTGGCAGCAGTACTACTACAGCTACTGCATCTTCTACGAGGAGTGCGGCAACCAGCGCATCGAGATCGCCGAGCGTCTGCGCAAGCTGCCCCTCTCGTTCTTCGGCCGCCGGGACCTGGCCGATCTCACCGAGACCATCATGGGCGATGTCCAGGCCATGGAGCACGCCTACAGCCATGTGCTGGGCGAACTGTGGGGCGCCGTCATAGCGAGTGCCCTCGTGTTCGCGGGATCGCTCCTCTTCTGCTGGCAACTGGCCGTCGCGGCGTTCTGGAGCGTGCCCGTGGCCTTTGCCGTGCTGCTTCTTACGCGCGGTCCCATGACGCCGGTGTTCGATCGCGTCCGGGCCGAGAAGGTTAAGGTTACCGAGGCTATTCAGGAGACCCTCGACTGTGTTCGTGAGATCCGCGCGACCAATCAGGAGGCGTACTACCTCGATGGCCTGAGTGCAGTGATCGATCGCGAGGAGCGTGAGGTCACCCGCGGTGAGCTCGTCAACGGGCTCCTGGTCAACTCGGCCTTCGCAATCCTGCGCCTAGGGATTTCCACTACGCTCGTCACGGGTGCGGCGCTGGTCGTTTCCGGCCAGATCGACTTCATGGTGATGTTCGCGTTCCTGCTTATGGTAAGCCGCGTCTACGCGCCGTTCGACCAAGCCCTCATGCTCGTGTCCGAACTGTTCGCCGCCGAATCATCCGCCAAACGTATGCGCTCCATCATGGAGGAGCCCGTGGCGCAGGGCGGCAAGCAGTTCGAGCCCTCCGGCCATGATGTAGTCTTTGATCACGTGGCGTTCAGCTACGGCGCAGGCGACGACGGGCGCGCTGGCGAGAAGGTCTTGACAGATGTGAGCTTCACCGCGAAGGAAGGGGAGGTCACGGCACTTGTTGGCCCATCCGGCTCGGGCAAATCGACGGTGAGCCGCTTGGCCGCCCGCTTCTGGGATACAACTGCGGGCACGGTTTCCGTGGGCGGCGTGGATGTCGCGAGCGTGGACCCCGAGGCGCTGCTGCGCGATTACGCGATCGTCTTCCAGGACGTGCTGCTCTTCGACGACACGGTGATGGGTAATATCCGCCT
>ERZ824488.1871-NODE-1871-length-21085-cov-6.060152_pt1 | contig 21085 bp, 22 predicted proteins | sample MGYA00519936_ERZ824488 | MGnify/ENA primary metagenome ERZ824488 (study PRJEB31778, sample SAMEA3449153) | human gut metagenome | biome: human gut; feature: human-associated habitat; material: faeces | place: United Kingdom | collected 2010/2012 ... | reverse complement strand
TTAAAACTTTATTTGCGCCTGCGGGCGCAAACTCTGCGAGGCTTTTTCGACAGACTGAAGCCCGCCGACCATGCCAATACATGGACCGGCGGGCTTTTCGTATGTGTCTATGTATCAGAGATTTTCAAACCGCTCCGCGCCCTTTGTGCGCAGCCAGCGGCAGAAAAACGCCGCGGCGAGCGCGAGCACAAGCGTGAGCAGTGCGATATATGCCTCACCGGAAATTTTGCCGCGCAGCACGAGCATATACGGCAAGACAAGGATCACCGGCGCGGCCCACCCGGCGAGCAGGGCAAGGATGATCTGCGAACCCTGCTTGATGACGTTGATCTCATTCGTCCAGACAAGATTCACGTTGTGCAGACCGATGTACAGCGCGAAATACGTCGAGAAAAACACGAACGCCGCGCAGCAGAGCGCCATGAGAAGTCCGGCGGCAAATCCGGCGCGAAGAGCGATCGCCGAGCATACGGCGGCAAAGACCGCACCCGGCGCGGTGAGGAGAAGCTGCACGCCGCATTTGGCGCGCAGCGCCGTCCATGCGTCGACGGGCAGCGACCGGGAGATCCAGAGCGTCTTGCCTTCGAGCGACACGCTGGGCACGGCCATATCGTTCATCGAGCAGACGAGACACACCGCCGCCGTGAGCAGCACCGGCATGGCGCCGTCCGTCTCAAACACGCTCTCGAGCGTTCCGGCGATAACGCCGCCGCGGAGAAGCAGCAAAACGCCCGAGATGAGCAGCAGAAGCGTACCCAGGCCGCAGTTCAGCATATAATTCGCGCTGCCGGTGAAGCGGGCAAACTCTTTTCCGAGCATGGCGGAAAAGGCGCTCTTTTTCTTCGCGCGCGTCTCGCGGTAGACCTTCCGGTCGGTCTTGCCGGTCGCGGTGGCGATCTTGAGAAAGCTGCGCGAGAGAATGTACCATGTGAGCGCAAAGAGCGCGGCTACGGCGAGCGTTACGAGAAGGAGGGAGAGAAGATCGCCCTCAAACGCCCGGCCAATGCCGAAAACGAGAGGCGCTGCGGCGTGCAGATCCTCGCCGTAGAGCGCTATATTCGCCACGATCTCGCCGATAAAGCTGCCTGCCTTGAAGTAGGCAAAATAGTAGATCGCAATGAAGAGCAGCGCGAAAATGACCGTCATAAAGCTCTTGTTTTTGAGCTTGAGCGAGAGACGGGCCACGCCGTAGCCGAGCAGACACGAGAGCACGAGCACGAATACGGCAATGAGGGTCACAAACAGCACCGCGCCGAGAAAACCGTTTAACGAGAATCCCGCCGTAGCGAGATATACGATCGCCGCCGGGATCGAGACGACGCCGGAATACATAAGCCCCATGAGAAACACGGTGAGCAGCCGGGACGCCATGATCGAATGCACCGGGATGGGCATGGAGAGCAGAAGATCGTTATCGCGGCTCAGATACAGCCCGGAGAACGTGTTGAACACGCTGCCGAACGCGCCGATGCATACGGCCGCGAGCGCGAAGATGAGATAGTAAAACCATCCGTAGCCGCTCACGATCGTGCTGCGCAGCGTGAATGCCAAAAAGGTGAACATGCCGCCGAGCAGCCCGACCATGAGGAGCGCGAACAGGACAAAGTAAGCGATGACCGTGCCTTTGGAGCGCGCCTTGTTCTTCTTCGCATCGTACAAATACGTGCGGAAGATCTCGGCGAGCTGCTTGCGGAGGAGGATCTTTGTCATTTCGCGTCTTCCTCCAGCTCAAGGAACGCCTCTTCGAGCGAATCGTCGCCGCGCACCTCATCCATCGTACCGGAGCGGACGAGCTTGCCGCGGCGGATGATGGCGACCTTGTCGCAGAGCTTTTCCGCAACTTCGAGCACATGCGTGGAGAAGAAGATCGCGCCGCCTGCGTCGCAGTGCTCGCGCATCATGCCCTTGAGAATGTGCGCGGCCTTCGGGTCAAGACCGACGAACGGTTCGTCCATGAGAATGAGCTTCGGCTCGTGCAGCCAGGCGGAGATGATCGCGAGCTTCTGCTTCATGCCGTGGGAATAGGCGGCGATGGGCTGCGCCAGATCGTCCGTCAGCGCAAACTCCGCGGCCCGGCGGCGGATGCGCTCGGCGCGCTCGTCGGCGCCGACGCCGAAAATGTCGGCAATAAAATTGAGGTACTTGATGCCGCTCATAAAGTCGTAAAGATCGGGATTGTCGGGAATGTAGGCGAGAGCGCGCTTACACTCGAGCGGCTCGGTGCGCACGGAATGTCCGGCAATGAAAATTTCACCCTTGTCGAACTGCTGGATGCCCGCAACGGAGCGCAGCGTCGTGGTTTTGCCCGCGCCGTTGTGACCGATGAAACCGTAAATTTCGCCCGGGGCGATGTGCAGCGAGAGATCGTCCACGGCGAGCTTATCGCCGAAGGCCTTGGTAAGGTGTTCGATTTTCAGCATGACAGTTCTCCTGTTCTCGTTTCTTTTTTATTTCTTATCCGGCGCGGCGATATACTCGCCGAGCGCCCCGGCGTCAACCTTCTTGCCCGGAACGATGGCGGTCCGCGCGTCGCGCGGCACGCGCTGCGCAATGAGCAGCGCCCGGCACACCTCGCCGAGCAGACGGGCAGCCTCCGTGTCCGGTACGTCGTTCACGCCCGTGACGATCAGCGTGCAGAGCCCGTGAACATAGATCCAGAGATGCCGATGCAGCTCGTCGGCCTGCGCGTCGGTGAGCGAGAAGGTCTCCCGGATGGCGCGGCGGATATCGGCGCTGTGGTTTTCCGTCGGCGGGAACTCGGCGGTGTCTCTCCGGCGCAGAAAGAGCAGCTGGAAGAGGTTTGGCTCCTCGCGCGCAAAGCGGATGGTCTCCATGCCGTAGCCCTTGAACGGCGGGTTCATCGAAAGGCCGCGCTCCACGTATCGTCCGTAGATTTTCCCGGCTTCCTCCACTACGGCGGCACGGACTTCCTCCAATGTGCGGAAATAGGTGAACACCGGGCGCGTGGAGGTGCCGAGAACGCTCGCAAGCTCCTGCGCGGTAATGGCTTCGAGCGGGGCGCGGCGGGCAATATCCACGGCGGCGTCGATGATCTCCTGACGGGTAAATTTGGCTTTCGGCGGCATGGTCGGTCATTCTTTCTTTGCGTTATAATTGTTGCGCAACGAATATTGCGCAACAATTATAACGCAATAACGCGAAGTCGTCAATAACAGCGTGGGCGAAAATGTTAATTGTACTGCGGACGATTTATGGTATAATGCGCAGGAAAGAAGGGCTGATTGTGATCCAACGGAAAAAGGCGCTCTGCGCCGCGTCCGCTTCGGCGCTTGCTGCGCTCGGCGGATTGTATGGGCTGTACTGCTATGTATTTTATTCGCCCCGCGGCGCGCAGAACGACGACCATCACATATCGACGAACCCGCAGATGCAGGTCTACCGGGAAGAGATATCCCGCGCCATCGACGCGCTCAACGCGCTGCCGTGCGAGCGCGTGTACATCACCTCGGCCGACGGGCTGCGGCTCACGGGGCGGTATTATCCGGCAAAGCCGGGCGCGCCGCTCGTGATCGCGTGCCACGGCTACCGCGGCACGCCCTCGCGCGATTTCAGCGTCGGTGCGGAGATCTACCGCTCTATGGGCTGCGCGCTGCTGCTCATTGAAGAACGCGGACAGTGCGGCAGCGCCGGGCACACGATCACCTTCGGCGCGATGGAGAAATATGACGTCCTTCTCTGGACGCGTTGGGCAGCCGATCGGTTCGGCGGTATCCCCATTTTGCTCGGCGGCATTTCCATGGGCGCGGCAACGGTGCTCATGGCGTCGGCGCTCGGCCTGCCGGAAAACGTCTGCGGTGTGATCGCCGACTGCCCGTATACGAGCGCGAAGGATATCATCTGCTCCGTCGGGCGCGATTCGGTCGTTCCCATGGAACTGCTGTATCCCTTTGTGCGCCTGAGCGCGAAGCTCTTCGGCCGTGCCGATCTCACACAGGCGGACGCGCTCTCCGCCGTGAAGAGCGCAAGGGTGCCGATCCTGCTCATTCACGGCGAGGACGACCGGTTCGTGCCGTGCGATATGTCCCACGCCATTGCCGCGGCAAATCCGGAGAAGATCGAATTTCACACGTTTCCCGGCGCGGGCCACGGGCTGAGCTGCCTTGTGGACATGCCGCGGTACGAAGCGCTGGTAAAGGCGTTCGCCGCGCGGACGATTTTTGCAAAAGAGGAAAAGAGGGAAGAGCCATGAACGAAAAGCTGAAATTCCGTCTCCCGACGGCGGAGGATGCCGCGGAATATATTTCCTACCGGCAGGCGTTTCTCGACGCCGGAAGCTCCATGGACGGCACCGGTCCCATGCGCCGCACGCCCGATCCGATGGAGTGGCTGGCCATCAATGCGCAGTACGCCGACCCCGCCACCGTCCCGGAGGGGAAGGTGCAGAGCACGCAGTTCGTCTGCGAGCGCGTGAGCGACGGGCGCATCGTCGGCATGCTGCAGGTGCGTCTCGCGCTCAACGACTATCTGCTGCACTACGGCGGGCACATTGGCTATTCGGTGCGCCCGGACGAGCGGCGGAAAGGGTACGCCTCATGGATGCTCGCGCAGGGACTGGATTACTGCCGCTCGATGGGACTCCGAAAAGTGCTCATCACCTGCCTCGATACGAACGAGGCGAGCCGCCGGACGATCCTGCACGCGGGCGGCGTATACGAGAGCACCGAGCACGAGCCGAACGAGAATGAAAATCTGGAGCGTTACTGGATCACGCTGAAAGGGGAGTGAACGCATAGGTTCCTGGAGCGCAGGCGTCTGGGGAAACGACACGGCGGAGGACCTGAAATCCGAGTACCAATGCGCCTTTTACCGGTACGCCCCCGAGGAGGCTGTCCGCCGGCTCGACGAGTATGTGCGTACTTTCATCGGCGATGAGTCCGACACGATAGAGTGGTGCAATTATATCTATTCGCTGGCGGACTTCATGTGGAAAAAGGGGATACTCACCGAGGCGGTCAAAACCGCCGCTGTTTCCATGATCGATTCCGGCTTCGGGCTGGACGAATGGGAGAAGAGCGGCAAAAGCGCGCTCGCCAAGCGGCGGAAGGCGCTGGAAGAGCTCCGCGCGCAGCTCCTGTCCCCGCTGCCGGAGCGAAAGCCGATCCGGCTGAAGTTTCAAACGGAACGCGTTTTCTCTGACGGCGATTATATCGCCGTCCGGCTGATGACGAAGGATAAACCGTTTAGCCGGATCGCGGGCGAGTACTCGGATATGACGGATGAGGAGTTTCACCGTCTGGACGGAAAATACATCATCATGCAAAAGGTTTGTACAGAGACCAACCGGTTGAGCGAATTGGTCCCCGAATTCGTGGAGAGGGACGCGCTGTTTCGGCTGTTTGACGATGTGTACGATACTTTTCCCTCCGGCATCGATACTGCGTCGCTGCGTCCTGCAAAGATGATCAACAGTTACTACGGTGAAAATACCTGCGTCACATCTCTTTTCCTTTCAGAAAGCAGGATGACCTTTTTCCGAAAACGAAAGGCGCAGATCATCGGGCACGGAGAACCGCCGGAGCATTTTGACAGCGAAAAAAACAGGCGATTTCCCTGCGTATATATTTCCCTGACGCCAAGAGATGATTTTTCGAATCCTGACGCAGAACTTCTGTCCCATATGGGAAGAAAACGAGAAGTCCGGAAGGAAGACCCGGGGAAGGAAATGCTGTCCCTTATTGCAACCAAAGCCGAACGGTTCAGCGGCTTTGACCCTCGTTTTTCCATGAGAAAATATCATGACCTGCGTGAAAAAACGGAAGCTGAAATACAGGCGCGTATCCGGAAAACGCTGAACAGCGGGGCCGAAATCTATACAGTGCGGTTTGGAAAGCTCTGCGGTTTTGCTGCGGTGCGGGACGGCGTCGTCGAAAACGTGTGCATTCTGCCTCAGTTCCAACGGCTCGGCCTCGCCAAATACCTGCTGCGGGAACTTCACGGGCAGATACCGGAGCTGCGGGTGATGATCCCCGATGTGCGGAAAAAGGACACCGTCCGGCACATATGCGAAACGCTTGATATCCCGTTCACCATGGAATAAAACCAACACCCCGCCCCGATGCATATCGGGGCGGGGTTTCCATTGTATAAAAAAGCCCCCTCTGACGAGGGGGAGCTAAGCGGCAACCGGGTTTCTCGACAGGCTGAGGCCGCCGGAACTTTTGTTCCGGCGGCCTTTGTATAAACTATTTCTTTGCGTTCAGATGCCCAACCACTTGCTGCTCTCTTCGTAGAGCTCGGCAACGCTTTCGGGCCGGTCTTCACCGGCCAGCTCGCCGTTGGGCGTGAGGCCGTAGCGCACCTGGCGCATCATCATGTTGGCATAGGAGGGACGGTACTGATCCAGCTCTTCCTTGCTGGCGTGGAACGTGCCGTCCGTATACATGGAGTGCATGCTGTCCTTTTCGTAAATGGGGGCCATGAAGAGAATTTTCCATACGCCGTCGCGCTTTTCGACGTGATAGTGCAGGCGCGTATGCGTGGACATATCCACAGTGTCATCGCCCATGGGACAGCGGATCTGGATGGCGGTGATGCATTCGGCGACGGCGCGGTTGCCGTTTTTCCAGATGACGGTATCAAAGACCTTGTGCTTGGCGGGCGCCTTGGAGGCATTCATGCGTTTGGAACCGGCCACGAACTCATCCGGTGTGCCGGTCATCCAAGAGACGACGATCTTGGCGTCGTCATGGTAGAGGGGGCGCATCTCGTCCCACAGCTTGTAGTCGCGGCAATAACGCTCAAACTCAATAAGCTCACGAATGTTGAACTTATCCACTACATCCTCAAGAGTGTTCTGCCCCATTTTGCACTGGTAAAACATAGTTGTCCTCCTGTTTTCTGATTTAAAATAGGTGTTCTGGTCCGTATTGTGCATAGAGATCCGTGACGGATGTCAATATCGGACGGACCGGCGCAATGCTTTCGTCGATTGACAAGGGCATGTGTCCTTATTAATCGTCGCTTGTGATCGTGCATGACTTTCCCGGAACGCTCGCCTTGTAATTCGACAAAATCGACGAAACAACCTTTGTTCGACGGAATAATTATTATTAAATTATAGCATGAAAAATAGGGCGAAGGAATATAGCTTGAAAATTGAGGTCAAATGACATAAAATCTGTTCAAAAAACTGCCTATAAATAGTCGACAGACCAAAGGCAGCGGAACAAAAAACGTCGAATTGTATACCGTGCAAAAGAGAGGCATGTATCCGCTTGGAACGCTCAAATCCGAAAGAGATACAAATCTGTCTTACTATTTAAAACGAGAAGGAGAGTACTTGAATATGAACCAGGCTAAAGCTGCCGCACAGGCCAAGTATCCGGTCTCAAAAGTGATCCATTCCGCAATTACGATTTTTTTGATGTTCCTGTTCGGCCGCGTGATCCCGCCCTTCGGCGGTATTACCGAGGTCGGCATGAACGTGCTGGGCGTATTCCTCGGCGTTATCTACGGCTATTGCACCTGTGAGATCGCGTGGCCGTCCATCCTCGGCTTTGTCGCTTACGGCCTGTCCGGCGCCGTTACCATGAAGGAAGGCATCCAGGCGATGATGGGCCAGAGCGTAGTGTTTCAGAGCATCTGCGCGTTTCTGGCCGCCGGCGCTCTTTCTGAGTTCGGCTTCAGCAAATGGTTTGTCCGCTGGTCCCTTTCCCGGAAGGTGTTCAAGGGCAAGCCGATCATTTACATTTGGTGCTTCCTGGTCATCTTCGGCCTTTCCGCCGTCGTGATCTACACGGTCCCTCTGCAGGTCCTGCTGTATGCAGTCTGGGCGGATATCGCGGAAAGCTGCGGTTATGAAAAGAATTCCAAATTCGTTTACGCCGGCTTCACCGGCATCATGCTTGCTTGCACGGCTGGCGACAGCCTGATCCCCTATACGTCCTGGAAGCTCGGCCTGGCCGAGACATGGAGCGCGGCGGTCGGCGGCGAGATCAACCTCGTCCTCTTCGGTCTGATGACCACGCTGATCTTCCTCCTTGCGATCACGGCCTATGTGTTGCTGCTCAAGCCGATTTTGAAGGTGGATCTCTCCCGTCTGCAGGCCTATGATACGAACCGCATGCCGGAAGAGACGAAGCACCTCCGCCCCAGAGCCAAGCGCGTGTTCGTCGTTTATATGATCACCGTTATTATCTGCATCGTCGCTACGGCGCTGCCCGCCGGCAACCCGCTCAAGAAGCTCGTGAACAGCAATCTGACCAATGCGGGTATGTATGCCATCTGCGCAGTGATTTTGATGATCCTGCCCAGCGGAGAAGGTGACGGTAAAGCCTGCCTGGACTTCAAGGTCCACGCAAAGAACCTGATCAACTGGAACAGTGTCTTTATGTGCGCTACCTGCATCACGCTGGCCTCCGCGGTGACGAAGGCGGATTACGGCATCAGCGCCTGGCTGAGCGGCGTCTTCCAGCCCCTGTTCGGCAGCAGCAGCAAGTGGGTCACGCTCGTCGTGGCGGCTCTTGTCCCGCTGATCGCAACGCAGATCGGCTCCAACATCGCCTTCGGCAGCGCCATGATCCCCATCGTTGCTCCGTTCGTTATCGCCAGCGGCCTGAATCCGGTCGTCGCCTGCGTGGCCGTCGTGTTCATGGTGCAGCAGGGCTACTGCCTGCCGGGCTCCTCTTCTCCCGCTGCGATCTACCATTCGCACGATATGATCCCGGACATGAAGGAAAGAGTCAAATTCGCCGGCTTCGGCACGCTGCTTATTTTCCTCTCCGGCGTTCTGGTGCTGAGCATTTTCAACCTGATTTTGGGATAATGAGCGCAGGCGGATATGGATGGACCCTTGGATCTATAGAAAGGATTTGGTATAATGAAAAAAATCGCTGTGATCGGCGCAGGCGGCACCGGTGTCGCGCTGAGTGCGATCCTCGCGTCCAAAGGACATGAGGTTTATCTGGCCGATAATTTGAATCAAACGGTAGTGGAAGCTGCGCAGGAAGCCGGAGTTTTGCGTACGAAGGGCACGAAGGTCTGCGAGGGGCGCCCTGCGCTCGTCACTTCCAACATTGAGGAGGCGGTCCGGTGCGCGGAGCTCATCGTATGCTGCACGATCTCCAACCGCGATGAGGAGATCGCCCGGACACTTGCACCGGTGGTGACAAAGGATCAGGCTGTTCTGGTGGGCGCCGGCAACGGCGCGACGATCGTGTACCACAAGATTTTTGAAGAGACCGGGAAAGGCGATGTGCTGACCGCCGAGACCGCGGGCAACTTCTTCCCCGCCCGCGTGACGGGCGCGGGGGAGTCTACGATCGGCCTTCCTCTGGCACCGAAGGGCGTGACGTCCTTCCCGCCGCAGCGTGCCGCGGAGGCCGCGGAGCGCTTCGCGGAGGTCTGGGAGCTCAATCCCTGCGGCAGCATGATGGACGCGCTCTTTAACGGCCCGAACCTTATCTGCCACAGCGCGGGCTGCATCCTGAACGCCTCGGCGATCAGCCGCAGCGGCGGAAAGTTCTGCCTCTTTACCGACGGCTTGTCGGAAGGGTTTCTGAACGTTACGGACGCGCTCTGGGAGGAAAAGGCCCGTGTTTATGAGGCCATGGGCTGCAAGCCATCTCCGGCGCCCCGGGGAATGCTGGCGGGCGTTATGGACGTACAGAACGAGGACTACCGCTATTTCCGCCTCATGGACGGCCCCGGCAGTCTAGAGCACCGCTATATCACCGAGGATGTGCCGTATCTCACGTGCTTCTTCGTCTCCGTGGCGCATGCCGCGGGGGTGAAGGTGCCGCTCTTTGAAGGCGTTGTGGGGCTGCTCTCCGCTGCGGCGGGACGCGATTTCACCGCCGAAGGCAGAACGCTCGAAAATCTGGGCTGGGGCTGTCTCAGCCGGGAGGAACTGATCCGGCGCTTCAAAGCCTGATAAGAAACTGCGGAAGACCCGGAGGAAATACCATGATGACTTTGACAACAAAAATCGTACAGCCTTTTATCGCGACGCTGGAGGAGGCGCTCCACTATAAGGTCACGATCACCGACACCAACGGGTATATCGTCGGCAGCAGTGACCCGGCCCGCCTCAACCAGTTTCATCCTTCCGCCTACGAGATCCTCTGCGAGCGACAGCCCATCGAGAGCTGGGACATTGCCACGGACTCCTATGTGAATGTTCCCGAGGGGGTTCAGCTCGGCTACGGCGAACGGGTGATTTACGACGGGGAGTGCATCGGACTGATCGGTCTGGTGGGTGCGCCGGAGGAGATCAAGCAGAGTATCAAAACCGCGCAGCTCGTACTGCAGCTGATGCTGGACCGGAAAAAGGCAAGCGACGAACTGAAGTTGATTTCCAAGGATAAAAAGGCATTCCTTCTGCGGCTGCTGCAGGGACAGTACGGCAGTCCGGAATGGATCAAGGAACGAGCGGACACCTATAAGATTGATCTGTCCCGTCCGCGCTACGTGCTGACGGTGCAGATCAATCTCGAGAAATTCGATGAAAAGAGCCCGCTGGAGCTTTCCCAAATCAAGGAAACGATGCACCGGGCGATCCGAAGCATTTTTTTCGAGCAGGAGGATCTGCTCTATGAATATGATACCGGGGAGACCGTGCTGCTGACGGCCGGAAAGCATTCGGATGCTTCGCAGCGCCGGCGGCAGATCGAAAAGGCGGCGGCGCGGCTGTATGCCGAGCTGCGGGAGCAATGCAAGGTGTCGGCGCTGATTGGCGTCAGCGAGGAATGCGGCGATTATACCGGCATCCCTCTGGCGTTGCGTCAGGGCCGGATGGCCGCAGAGATCGGAGCCAAGACTGAAAACGGAGAGGGACTGTACTTTTACAGCCAGATGCGGCTGGGCCGAATCGTGGCGAGCTTTTCTCCGGAGATCCGCCCGATCCTCCAGCGCGATATTCTGAGCAAGCTGCTCGAAAATCACGCAGACAGCCTGCTGGAAACACTGTTCACTTATTTTGAAATGAACGGGAACGTATCCCAGACGGCGGAGAAGCTCTTTATTCACCGGAACACTTTGCAGTACCGCTTTCGCAAGATCAAGGAGATCACCGGCTTTGATATTTATCATATCGACGATCTCGTCCAGCTGCGGCTGGCCGTACTTCAGTACCGGTATTTTGGAATTTAAAACGTAAGCATTTTTCGTATATGAAAAAGGAGACTATTATGGGCTATCGTGTAAACGCAAAAGATATTACGACCAATTATACACAGACACTGGCCGAGTTCACGGCAAATCTGAAATATGAAGACATCCCCGAGGACGTGCGGGAGCGCGCCAAGCATCTTGCTATGCAGACGATCGGCGTGGCGCTGGGCACCAAGGGAATGAAGCTTTCCGATGACGCGATCGCCATCGGAAAGTCCTGCGGCGTCGGCGAGCCGGAAGCGACGCTCTGGGTAGACGGCGGCAAGGTCAGCATGAGCAGTGCAGTGTTTACCAACAGCACGCTGGCCGACGCTCTCGACTGGGAGGATTGCGCCTGGACGGGCCATCCTTCCGCCGGCGTCATCCCTGTGTCGTGGGCTGCCGCCGAGGGCTTCCACCGCTCCGGTAAGGAGCTGATCACCGCGATCGTCGCGGCGTATGAGGTGTATACCCGCATCGCCATGGTCGTGCAGCCTCCGGAGGATGAGGACGTGTTCAAGGGCTGGGGCCTGACGTCTTGGCAGGTGTTTGCCGGTGTGGCGCCCGCGGCCCGGCTCATGGGGCTGACGCCGGATCAGATCAACCAGGCCTTCGGCTTCGGCGTGCTGTGCTGCCCGGTGCAGAGCAATCTGCATCATATCACCATGTCCGATGCGTACCACTATGAGCACGGCTTCCGCGCCAAGGACGGCATTCTGGCGGCCCTGACGGCCAAGGCCGGCGTGGAAAACTACATGGACTGCTTCGATGATACCTATTCCTTCGACTATCACATGACCCGCGAGCCCAAGCGCGACTGGTACACCAAGGAGCTCGGCAGCCGCTGGCTGACCAAGGAAGTCCTGGTAAAGCACTGGCCGGCTAACATGTGGCTCCAGACGCCCATTGAGCTGGTCCACAATATCACCACGAAGAACGGCATCAAGCCCGAAGACATTGAAGAGATCGTTCTCGACCCGCCGACGCTGGGCCGCATGTTCTTCGATCCGGCCGGCTTCAATTCCCTGACGCAGGCGCAGTTCAGCGGTCCTTACATGATCGCCATGTATCTGCTCAACCCCGTGCCCGGTCCCAACTGGTTCGATCTCTCCATGCTGCGCGACCCGAAAGTCCTCGAGCTGGCCGCAAAGGTCAAACCCGGCAAGAGCAGCCCGGATATCATCAACCTCTGCTTCAAGGGCTTCCAGCGCGGCGAATTCCCGATGAAGACCGTGACCATCACCACGAAGGACGGAAAGACCTATTCCGAGAGCATGGACTGCCATCCCGGCCATCCCAGAAACATGATGAGCCATGAGGAGTTCTGCGACCGCTTCCGCATCGAGGCCGCGCCCACGCTGGATGCGGACAAGATCGAAAAGGCAATCGAGGCCCTGTCTCATCTGGAGGACTGCGAGGATGTGGCCGAGCTCGGCTGGATCTTCTCCGAATAAAACACAAACAGAGAAAGGATAACGTATGTACTACGGATGGCGAGCGAAACTCGGCGTGATCACGCCGGCCAACGGTACCTCCATGGAAATGGAATTTCATGAATATGTGCCGGACGGCGTGGCGGTCATGACCCAGCGGATCCTGTTTGAAAAGGTCGATAAAGAAGGCCTGTCCGCTCTTGCGGGACGGAGCGTTGAAGCGGCACAGATTCTCTCTTCCGCGAAGCCGGACATTCTGCTGTTCGGCTGCACGACCGGCAGCCTGATCCAGGGGCTCGGCTATGACGCAAAGCTGATCGCCCAGCTGGAGAAAGCGGCGCATATCCCGGCGGTAACGACGTCCACGGCGCTTGTGGCAGCCCTGAAAGCCATGAGCATCCGCAAGCTGGTCATCGCAACGCCGTACTCCGACAGCGTCAACCAGGCGGAAAAGCAGTTTTTGGAAGACAGCGGATATGAAGTGCTGGATATCCGCGGACTGGGCTATACGGACCCAAACTGCATGCCGCGCACAACAACGGCGGAGATGTACCGCCTGGCAAAGGAGCTGCCGGTGGCGAATGCGGACGCCGTGTTCGTAAGCTGTACCGGGATCCATGTCATGGATGGGATCGCGGCGATGGAAGCGGATTTCCAAAAGCCGGTCCTGACGAGCAACCAGGTCTCGCTCTGGTACACGCTTCAGAAGCTCGGCATCCATGAAAGCAATGCGCCGGGCAGCCTTTTCCGGCTGCTGTAACGGCGTGAACGACGTTTTTCTTCCTGCAAACAGAACCTAAAGCAACATGGACGGTATAAAGTCATGAACGATTTTGTGCCGTCCATTTTTTTCTGCAAAAGGCATAATTGACATTTATTCCGGGAAAGAGGATGCTGCCGCCGGCCGGCCGTGGGAGAACGGTAAATTGACGAATCGGGCAGAATATGCGATAATAAACGAACATCGGGTTTTCAAATGATTTTACTTATGAGAAGGCGGGGTGGCGTTTTGGACCGTTATGCGCCGATGTCGGATGAAGAGCTTGTAGCGCTGGCCGCCGCGGGAGACCGTCTTGCGGAAGAACACCTGATCCGCCGTTTTGAAGGTCTGGTATACGAGCGAACCCGGCCCTATTTTCTGCCAGGCGCCGAGAAGGATGACCTTTTGCAGGAGGGAATGCTGGGCTTCTGCGAGGCTATTTACGCATACGATGCGGAAAAGTGCGATTCGTTTTCCGCCTTTGCCTCGATCTGCATCACCCGGGAGGTACTTTCCGCCGTAAAGAAATACAACCGGCAGAAGCATCTGATGCTCAATTCCTCCATTTCTCTCGACGCGCCCGTAGACGATACGGAGGACGCCTCGCTCATGGGGCTTATCGAAGACGAAGCGGCGCCCGACATGGAAGAACATATCATTGCCAAAGAGGAAATACGAAACTGGGAGCGGACGATCCATCTTGTGTTGACGCCGTCGGAAAAAGAGGTCCTTCGGTATTATATGGAGGGAAAGCACTATCAGGACATTGCCGATGCGATGAATAAGACCGTCAAGTCGGTAAACAACACCATGCAGCGGATCCGAAAAAAGCTGCAGAAATACTGTGAATAAGGCCAATCAAAAAAGTGTGGGATCCCCGTAGGGGGGAGCCCACACTTTTCTTCAAGAAAGGAAACCACCGGCTATGCCAGTGGACGCGAAGAGTTCTACTTATGGATGGAAAAAGAAAACCTCCGATGATAGAGTGAAGTCAGGTTCGCCAACCGACAACAGACAGAATCAACGGAGGTTATCCCAAAGGATAAGGTAATTATAGCACGAACTGCGTTCGTAGGGCGAAAAGTTATTTTAATAGCAGCGGAGCATTTCGTGCAAAAGGAAGAACCTCAATGCACCTTAAGGTGCGGCCGGTAACATGCCCGTATAGGGCTTGTGCAAGCCACCTGCTATGCCGGTGGTCTTGACTGTATGAAAAATCCCTTCTGACGAGGGGGCCGGGTTCAAAGTTTATACAAGAGCGTCCGTCACATAAACCGGCAAAGCAGGATCGGAAGAAAAACGGCGGGGATGAAGTTCGTTACCTTGATCTTCGTAAGCCCCAGCATGTTGAGCGCGAGACCGATGATCATCAGTGAGCCGACGCAGGTCATTTCGGCGATCACGGCGTCGCTGAGCAGGGGAGCGAGGACGCTGGCAGCGAGTGTGATGAGCGCCTCATACACAAACACGGCAATGGCCGAGAGAGGCACGCCGATGCCGAAGGACACGCTGAATACAACGGAGGAAACGCCGTCGAGAAGCGATTTGGCAAAGAGCATAGTGTGGTCACCCAGCAGCCCACTGTTGAGCGAGCCGACGATCGACATCGCGCCGACGCCGAAGAGAAGCGATGCGGTAACGAAACCCTCTGCCACGGTCGAGGCCGCGCCCTCCTCGCCGGGGTGTGTCACTTTTTTCTGCACCCAGTTCCCGGCGCGATTCAATGCCCCGTCCAGATCGAGAATTTCTCCGATCACGGCGCCAATCACGAGCGAGAGGATCGCAAGGAGCGTATTCTGCCCCTTGAGCGAGCCGCTGATGCCGATATACATTGCGCACAGCGCGAGCCCCTGCATGACGATCTTCTGCAAATGATCTCCAATCCCGTTTTCACTCTCGCTTCGGCGGGAGGAACGGCGGAGAATAAAGCGGAGAAACAGTCCTACGGCAGAACCGGCGAGAATGGCGGCGCCATTGACAAGAGAACCGAGCAGCATGGAGATGACCTCACTTTCCGTCTGCCATTATAAAGCACGACCCGCCGTTTGCAAATACGTTTTTCCGCGAAAAAGAGCCTTTCCCCGTCATGGAAGCGCGATTACCATAACAGAGCTCGGCTGAAAAGATTTACTCGGCAGTTCTCTGGACAAGCCAAGGGCGCGGACGTTGTGAAACGATGGGACGCCACGCTTGACGGGCGCACACGCGGTTCCCACAGGCACGTTGACGGCGAGATTCGGGAGCTTGACGAACAGTTTTCCAACGGGCTTATGTTCCCCGGCGATCCCAACGGCAGCGCTGCCGAAGTCGTAAACTGCCGCTGCACGTCCAACACACGCGCACGGTGGGCGCTGGATGAAGCAGAGCTGCACACACTGAAAGAACGTGCTGAATACTTTGGGTTGGATAAGACAAAGAATTTTGAAGAATACAAGCAGAAATATCTTACGGCGGCTGAAGAAAGTGAAAAACAGTTTGGCGTCAGATATGGCGATAATGCGGTTGACGTTGACTTTGGTTATATAAATTCCAAGAGCTTTGAAAATAAGTTCTCTCGGATTACAAACAATCCAAAAGCCAACAATGCCGTTTATGATATATCTAAGACCATGCTGAAACATTGTGACGGCACCGAACATGAAGATATGTATATATTGAGCATGGACGGGAATGTTATTTCTAAGGTCACCGACAGCGTTTCAAGGTTTGGCATCAATTATTCTGATGAATTCAAAAAGGTATTGGCAGACGTAGCACGGAACAACACGCCGGTCATTGCTGTTCACAACCATCCACACGGTACACCGCCAAGCATAGATGATTTCAGAAAAGCCTTTGAAAACAAATATGCAATAGGAATTGTTGTCGGACATAATGGTCAAGTGTATTCTTACATCAACAGGGATTCTGAAATATCCGCAAAGCTGGCCGATCAGATAGCAGATGATATAGAATTCCTTTATAGAATGGGCTGGGATATTGACAGAGCTTCGCAAGTGGTATATGATGAGCATGGATTGAAGTATACAAGGGGTTGATTAAATGTCCACTATGCGCGATAAACGTGTTGACGGTGAATATGACCGCCCTTTGCCTGAAAGAATTACCGAGCCAACGAAGGAAGAAAAAGAAAGGCTTGAAAGACTGCTTGAAAAATATCCACGCCTAAAAGAAAAATAAAAGTACCATGCATCCGCACGGTGCTTTTTCTATGCCCATCAACGCGCATTTAATGCACGGCGTGTGTTTTGATGCGTTAATCGTGCGTTGGCAAGTTACCGGTAAGTTAAAAAGTCTTGTGTTTTCAAGGCTTTTGACCATTTTCGTGAGGTCACGAAAATGATAAGCAAACAAACAAGCAAACAATTTAACAAACTTCGTAAGAAAGCAGTTGTTCGGTTTTTCCGAACGGCTGCTTTTAATATTTTATGAAAGGTGGAAAAACAATGAAAAGATGTTGGAAGAACTGGATTAAGGCGGCTGGCATCCGTGCGCTGAAGACCGTGGCGCAGACCGCGGTTGCTACCATCGGCACGTCCGCTGTGCTGTCGGAAGTAAACTGGCTCATGGTGGGCAGCGCTTCCCTGCTGGCCGGTGTGTTGTCCCTGCTGACTTCCCTTGCCGGTATCCCGGAAGAGTGTCCGGAAGAGGACGAAGGGACTGACGCCGAATGAGCGTTATTGAAAAGGCGATATCCCAGATGGAATCGTGGGCGGACGATCCCGCCCACGGTTACGACCAGCGTTACAGATGGGGCGAATACGGAGATTTTGACTGTTCTGCCGCTGTAATTCAGGCGTGGGAAAACGCCGGTGTGCCGGTCAAGAGCAACGGCGCAACATATACCGGCAACATGCTTGCGGTTTTCAAGCGCTGCGGCTTTGCGGATATCACAAGAAAAATCAACCTTTCCACCGGCAGCGGCCTTGTCCGCGGTGATGTGCTTTTGAACGTAACACACCATACCGCTATGTATTGCGGCAACGGCTATGAAGTCGAAGCGTCCGGCAACGAAAAAGGCGGCATCACAGGCGGTAAACCGGGAAATCGCCCTCTTCCTCCTGCGCCGGCACAAGGGTCAGCCACGGCAGATTCCGGTCGCGGAGCAGATCGCCCGGCGCAAGCGCCGCTTCGAGAGCGGAGCGCTCCGCACCGTACAGACTCAGTGTTGCAAACGACATTCCCATAGCGGCCTCCTCATCCAATTCCTTTAGCCTTTTGAGCCACTTGCTGACATAACCATCTTGGGCAAAGTCATCAAATGCACCTTCACAGAAGTGATCTGCCCTACACGCGCCAAAGAGAATAGCAACGACTCCTTGTGCATCCATTTCGGATACATCGGCGGCACGCAAATCCCTCTCGTCCCATTTGAGCTCATATTCTTCTAAAACTTTGCCATACTCATGCAGGCAATACTCTTTGTATTCGTCCGCCAATCTGTATAGCTCATCAAACAGGCTCGGATGCCCGGAGAAGACAGATTCTTTCCGATCCATCGCAGGAATAAAACGTGTCAACGATTCAAACATTTTTCTTCTATCCGACGACTATTGAACCGTTACTGTTTTCAGATGATCAGGAAGGGATCCGATAACAATCCGCCGCCGGGCATCGTCATGCAGGAAATAAATCCGCAGAAGATTCTCCGGGTCATTTCCTACACGCAGATGGTAATCGAGGTCGCTGTCGGCATCCTTGCCCTGTGCGTTCTTGTAATACTTAATGCGGTACTCAGACGGCGTAAACTCAATCGTCATCTGGCCTGTCGGTTTTACATCGAATGGCCGGCCGTATTTCTCACCACAGCGCGTAAGTGCGATCTCCTTTGGAAGCTGTAAATATCGCTGCTCCCAATAGTCCGTGGCCAGGTAATCCAATGCATCACAAACGAGGGCAATGTCAGCGCACTGATTGGATTTTGTCAACATCCGGGAAATGGCTTTCGGGTGCAGAAATAGCCGGTCGCTGAAATGCTCCTCAACCCAGGCCGCAATACCGTCATAGTCTTTCGGCTGATCATACCGGCGCTGCAGAAACTCAATGGTCGCTTCGCGGGTGTCGATCTCTGCCTGCATCTTATCTTGTACAGCGGCGCATTCCTCGCGAATCTGCGACTTTTCTTCTTCCAAGCGGGCAGCATATTCTTTCTGCCGCTGCAGCTGTGCGGTGACCGCCTCTAAATCGCGGTCCTTTTGTGCCATTTCGTTCTTCCAAAAAGAGTTCAGCTGTTCCAGCTTCTGCTTAAAATGGGCGTCTGCTGCCTCGGCGCTATCCATCAACTCATCCGACAGCCGAAGCAGATGCTCACGAGCGCCAGACAGGAATTCAATCTTGCCGAAGTCTATCGGCCGGGCTTTCAGATAGGACTTAACCCCCATCTCTATGATCTCTATGGCTTCTTCACGCTTTTCTGCATTCTTCTTGAAAGGAATAATTTCTTGTCCGCCGCCATACGCGGTTGGATACAGCACGACAACATCCCCGGGGACAAAACGGATCCCGCTTTGGGAGGAGAAGCTCTTTCTCGCGCCATCTTCCAGAATATAAGTTCTGCAATGAGAGAAGGTGTAATAACAGAACTTCTCCAGATCATACGGGGGATCAATGGCGACAGTCTCAACCTTTCCCGCGGCAGCTGCCGGTTTTGGCAGGCTCACCCCCGGCAGATCAAACTTCAAAGTCGGAGGCGGGAAGCTGTTGTTCAGGCGTATCTTGCTCGGGACAGTGATACCCGGCATGGTTTTCTGCTCTTCCAGGGGCTGTGTGAAGATAACAGTTGGCAGCGCATTGTCCGCATGATGCGTCACATAGAGCATCGTCTTGACTTGGGAAGCGTTTGTCAGCCGGAGCGCTGTCATGGGGATGTCCGTGACCTGCTTGAGGCCGAATGCAGGATTGCGCATCAGCTGCCGGACAACAGCGATGCGATAAACCTCCGCTTCCGGCTTGGCCCCGACGGGATCAGAGATGATGGTCTTGAAGCCGCATTCGAGCTGTTTGCCGACGATCAGGAAAGCGATATTTGTCTCAATGATCCGGCCGGGAATGGCCTGCCGCGTTTGCTCCGGATTGCCCGGATCAGAGCCGAGGTCAGGTTCAGTGATTTGCAAAGTCCACACGCCCTTATCCGGCAGTGACACGATATTGACTACATGCCCCTGGTTAATGTACAGGGAGGGGAGATCGTCATCGGTCGCGGACAGATACTCTTCCGGAGACGGGAGCGCTTTCCATTCTTCTGGCACATCGTCCCCCAGACGGATCTTCAGCCACTGCATCGTTGTGAGAGCAGCAAGCCTGAGCCCATCCTGTGGTGTCGTTTTTTCATTCGCCATGAACGCGTGCAATTGATAGGTCGGGTACAGATGGTTTTTTAGCAGTTTTACGACACGATAGGTGCTGCTCATATCCGTTGCCTCCCCGTGTTTTCTCGTCGCGATTGCAGTGTATAATCTATCTGATAAAAAAATCATAACACAAAATCGGTCGTACTTCAATTCCTCGATGTTTTATTGCTGTTGTTTCTAGCTGAGAATTCGCTTGATGTATAGCAAGACTTGCGGTAATATGCTCAGTTGATGAAGGAAACGTCGTTATGGCAGACCGCATTGCCCATATTTTAAAAGAGCGCCGCATTCTCAAAGAACACGGCGCATATGTCAGTCCAGATTTTTCAGTCCGTCGTACAGCTCGTTGAAGGACTTCATGTCCTTGCACCGGCCGAAGGAGAACTCTCGATTGTCGCCAAATTCCAGAAGGAAGCACTTTGTGAGCTCCTCCACCGTCTGCTCCAGCGCGCTGAAAAACTGGCGGTAAGCAAAATTGCTCGCCGGAGTACCCTCTTCAAAAGTGCTTGTGATAAGAGATTCCGTCACCTGATCGAGCGGGTACATTTTTAGATGCATCAGCTCGTGCACGATGATCTCTTCCAGATTCTCCTGCTTCGGATTGACCGCGTTCAGCAGGAAAACGGCCTTTTTATCCTCGCAGTCCACCTTGAAATCGCCGGTCTTGCGCCAGGACGGGTCATCCACAAATTCCAGCTTCACGTCCCACGCCGGAACGATCCGCAGCTTTTTGCAGTATTTATCAAAAATCTCTGTCAGCTCGCCTTTGTCCATCGTATGCTCCTCCTTATATTCAGTAAACCGGAATGGTTGTGTTATACTTCTACGACCAATACCCCTTCTTTATCAAGACCGAGGCTCTGTTTGACTTTACCGTTCTCAAAGAAAAAGGCTCCCCCTCGGCTGGCGGGCTCCTTGGACAGCGGATTAACCAACAGCGCTTTTCCACATGCCATAGCCGCCTGCTTTGCGTATTCGCCGGATTCGCTTTCGTCCAGATCAAAATTCACATAGACCGGCCAGATCAGCAGGCCGCTGCACCGGAAAGATTCCGGATAAATCCACAGATCGCCGCACAGCGCAGCGGTCATCTCTACGCCGTGAAACAGAAAGGGGGAGGTGTCCGTTCCTTCTCTGTAGTTTTCGCAGGTTTTCTCGTAGTCCTTCCGGTTTTTGCTGATCCTGCGGTAGTTGTGGACTATATCACCGTTTTCTATCAGCGCATAAGAGGAAGCTGATCCGATTTTCACGGCGTTTTCCTCTTTTCGTGCAGGAACTCTTTTGCCGCGCCCGCAGAGATTCGCCGGTCTGCAATTCATTTTTATCATATTCGGGTATAAAAAGTCCACCGTAATTCCTTCAGAATTACGGTGGACTCATGGCAAATGACTCTAATTTTGATAGAAACCCGTTAAGGGGGTGCAATTACGGTT
>ERZ824488.1868-NODE-1868-length-21114-cov-11.616696_pt1 | contig 21114 bp, 21 predicted proteins | sample MGYA00519936_ERZ824488 | MGnify/ENA primary metagenome ERZ824488 (study PRJEB31778, sample SAMEA3449153) | human gut metagenome | biome: human gut; feature: human-associated habitat; material: faeces | place: United Kingdom | collected 2010/2012 ... | reverse complement strand
CCCTGAGCCAATCGCCCGTCGCCTTTCGGCAAAAGAGATACTATCATAGCCGCGCGTGGTTTACCAAGAACTTTTTGCCCCCGATTTTAAATTCGTGGGCGCAAGCCGCGTCACTGCACGTAAGGCTCCCAGTAAACCACCAGCTAAAACGCCCCTTATCGCTTGATCCACGAGGTCTCGGGGCGGCAGATAAGTCGCGCGTTGTTGTAGGCCATGTCGAGCGTGAGGCAGGTGCGCGCGGCGTAGAAGCCGTCCTCGCGCTGGATTGTCAGCGCCAGCTCGGGCTTATCGCCGGTCAGGCACAGCGGCAGCAGCAGCTGGATCCGGCCGCCGTAGAACTGCGGTACGGCGAGCGTGTAGTTGGCGGCGGCGCGGCGGGCGGCCTCGACGACGGCGCCCTCAAAGGCGCGGCGCAGCAGCAACGAGCTGTCCTCCCCCATCAGGCTGGCGGGGATGCGCGTGAGGTTCTCCTCGTCGCCCAGAATGTGATCGATGTTGGAACGGATGGGCAGGCGGTAGTCAAAGACCAGCTCGGAGGGGTCCTCGGCAAAGCGCACGCGACACGGAAGGTACTCAAATGAGACCAGCATGGGGTCGCTTTCCTTAAAGAAACCCTTCAAAAACCAGCGCTGACGCGCATCGGGCTTGGTGTTGGGCTCAAACAGACCGTAGATGGTCTCGTAGCGGCGCGTGTACAGGCCGGTGTTAAATAGGCAGCGGTCGTCGTCGAACACCAGCGGCAGGTTGGACGGCGCGGTCTGGTCCACGTCGCGCTCGGTCAAAAATACCGCGCGGCTAAACGAAAACGACAAGTAGTTTTTGAGGATGCGGTTGCTGGGACCCCAGTCCTCGGGATCGGCGAGGTCGACCAGGCGGTCGTAGCAGGGCTCGGGGCAAAACGCAAAGTCGTAGACATTGCTGCACAGGGTGCTGGGAATTTCCATGTGGTGTCCAATCCATTCAATAACCGGCGTGCGGATGCTTAGATTCTATACGTGTGACGGGTCGCCCGTACGCGCAACGCAACCGCGGCGTAGCTCTTCGGCTAGCTCGCTGTTCGTGCGGCGACTAGAAACGAGGTCCTGGATCCAGGCGTAGTACTGGTTGTCTCTGGGCTCGGGGCTGTCGGACAGTACGACCGGAGTGCCGGCGAACCTTAAGACGGACAACGCAAAGACAAGGCTGGTGCGTTTGTTGCCGTCCTCAAAGATGTGGTCCTTGACCATGTGATCGGCCACATAAGTGACCTGGTCAAAGATGTCTGCGAAGCGATCAGCCGGCGATTGACCGAATATCGTACAGAATGCACCCGCAAGCACGGACTCGACTCGTCCGAGTTCGAGCGCAGCCCGGTCGCCTGTGGCCTCGGTCGTATAGCAGCGCCCGACCGTTATCAACGTGCTGTGCAGGCGCATCACGGCCGCGGCCATGGCCTCGAGCGAAACGGCATCATCGAGCACGAGCGGCGCGAACGGATGCGCCCGGCGCGGCGCACCCGCCGTCATGAGTTCTCCAAGAGCCTGAGCGCGTTGGGCATGCCCTTAATGGTCAGCCGAATAGCTTCGTCGATCGACGTGTCGCCGTCGAGCAAAATCGGGGATGCTGATTTTGCCTCGTGCGCAGATGAATGATCTTCTTGAGCAGCTAGGCCAGCGCCGTCATCATGTTGAACATTGTCACAAAGCATGTCTGCCTCCTCTATAGCATTTCGGACGGAATAGCCTGCGAGTCGTACTCCAGGGCAATCGGTTGCCAGACGAGGTCTTCGATGGCGCAGCTTAGGGTGTTTGCGAGCGCCAATGCCGATGAGACCGAGGCGCGCCGTAGGTCGAGTTGGTTCTGCTCGTAGAGTTGTATGGCGCGAAGCTTAACCCCCGATTGGGCTACGAGCTGTTTTTGCGTTAGGCCGGCTGCCTTTCGTGCCGCCTTGAGACCCTTTTTGTCTGCCTGGGCGTTGTTCCATTTATCAATGACAATCTGGGCGAATTTGTCTTCGGAGGCCTCGTGAAGCGGATGGTACGAGCCGATGATCCAATCGAGCGGGGCGACTTCGAGTAGCTCATTAAAGCCCAAGCTGCTCATCCATTGCGTATAGGCCAAAACCCAGCCCGCCCAATACTGACGCGAACGGTCGAACGGATAGGTCTCTCTGCATTCGACGGGGGTCAGTACCGCATGGGCGATAATATCGCGCGCGAGCTCGTCGCCCGCCATGCCGCAGACGACGCGTGGCATACCGCGCTCAAACTGTTTCATCTCAAAAGCGTTCGACAGGATCGCCGCCAACTCAGCTGGAGTCAGCCCTTGGTCACAGAGGGCAAAATCGACCGCCTCACCCAGCGTTCTCATGGCATCCTCGAGATACATCTCACTGTAGGCGTGGGTCATCGCCCGCCATCCCCTCTCGAATGATATCGACGATACGGATTCCCTCAAATGGATTTTCGGCAACTGGCTGCCGATATTCAATACTGGCTTCTAAGACTCTCCGAGTTTGGAAGGGGACACCTCCCCTGCGACGAGCTCCTTAAGCGCGCGTACGTCGGCGTAGCGCGGAGCAGTTCCCTTCACAAAGTTTGAGGCAAATACCTCCGACTTCTTGTTCTCAATGCGCTTCACACGGTCGGAGTACTTCACCACGCGCGCACCGCAATCGCGTCGGGCGAGAAAGAACACGTTGTCCTTGCGGTGCACGTGATCGAGGAGCTGCGGGTAGTGAGTCGTGAAAACCAGCGTCGCGCCGTTGGGGTTGGTCCCTCGGGCAGCAAACAGATCAAGTACGACGTTAACCAGTTGGCGGTTAAGGTGGTTCTCCACCTCGTCGACTAAAAGGTAGCCGCCAGAGCGCAGGACTCTCATCGCGCGCTGCACCAGCCCCAGTCCACGTACAGTGCCGGATGAGAGCACCTCGGTGAGCCCCCGCTCGGAGATCGTGATGGGCTCGCGACCTGTAAACGTCAGTACGAAGGCGCGACCGGAGTCCCGGACCTCGAGGTGCTCGATGCCAGAGTCGAAAACACGAAGCACGTCGTCGAGACCGTTGAATTGCTCAGTGAGGCGGAAGCCACCGTCGCGCAATGCCGTCGCTCGGATGCGATGGCCGAAGTCCTTGGCGAGCACAGCGGCTGCGACGGAAACGTCAGGCGGCGTAAGCGCCGCCCAAGAGTCCGGCATCTGAGCACGGTCGCACAGCGGGGACGCGAGTTTCTCGATTTCGGCCCAGGATGCCAGGGTCGAGCGCTTGAGGGCCTTGGCCGGCAGCGAAGAAATCACCTCATCGGAGAACGACAGCTCGGGACCGTCGTCGCCTCCTTCGACAGTCTGCAGCACCGACTCGAGCAAGTAAAGACGATCTGCGTGCCATATGACGCACTTGAGCTCGGACGGGCCGTCGAACGCGGCGGGGAACGTTGATGGGAGCCCGCCACCGCGCGCCGGAGAGCCGTCAACAATGCGGCAGGCGAGCTCCAGCAGGTTCAGTGCTGTCGTCTTTCCCGTAGCGTTAATGCCCGCCAGCGCGACGACGCTATTCACGTAGAGATGGTCCGCCAGTTCGAAAGCCGACTCATCGGAGGCCGTCACGCGGTCGGAGGCGAACAAATCGATATCGAATAACCCGTCTTCGAACATCGTGAGATGGTCGAAGCAAACCTTTAACAACTTCATCTCAAGCCTTTCGAATACTTGAAACAGAATTTATGGCTCAAGTATAACACATGAAGGATATCGCGAATTTAGCCTGCCGCTAGGCAGAAAAGGCTTATCCGTAGTGCCGACCTCGTCGATATGCAGGTTCAAATGCTTAGACATTTGATTCAAATCGTACAAAAATGGCGAGGTACGTACCTCGCCGATCTGGCACCTCCAAGACGACCGTCTCTTCGGTGGTTAAATTCTCTCACACTTCAGGAGCTCTTAGAGCTGCGTCGATAAGATCACCGCCGTTGTCGAAGCGGCCGCACTCCCCCGTCGCAAAGAATGCATCGCCTTCGCGGATGGCCTCGAGGGTCTCCGGGTTGGGTTCTTTGGAAGGAATAGGTTGAGGGCTGGTATTCGCAAGCTCCTCATCCTGCTTACAGCGCTTCATAGACACGCACCTCATCCTGCTCGATGCTATTGCGGAAGGGTGGGCGCATGTGCTCTAGTGGGTTGGTGACGACATCGACCTTTCGCCCAAGTTCCATCTCGAGCTTATAGGAGAGTTCGTAAAGCGTGCCGAACGTCATGGTGTTGCCGCAGACTAGGCGCAAGTCAATATCGCTATCGGGCGTTTGCTCGCCTCGGGCAAACGAGCCAAATAAATATGCTTCGCTGACGTCGTATTGAGCTAGCATGCGGGTGGCGGCAGTGGATATGTCGGTAGTCGAAATCATGGGATATTTGCCTTTCAACAGTAGAACGTCAGAGGGTCAGCGCCGAACCCTGCCGGCTGACTGCACAAGCGATAGTCCTTGTTGCGGAAACGCATATGTCTGCACGTTAGACATTGCATGCATGAAAAAGCAACGCTCTCTTTACGAAAGCGTTGCCCTTGAAGCTCCTACAGAGCTCTTGTATCGCAGTCAAGTGCGTCGTACCGCATCAGCAGCGATATGCGGCGCTCAGAAGCACTGGCCCCAGCAGGAATAGCGTTAAGGAGGCAGCTATCCAGTAGTTGTCGCCGGTCTTGGGAAGCGCCGAAGTTGTTGCCATAGTGGATTTGGGCTTGGTCGTCTTGCTGACTGTTGTCTTGGGCGACGTAGCCACGGGTTTCACCGCAGGATTCGTCGCCGGTCCCGCACCGGGCTGGTCGGCAGCAGGATTGGCACCAGCCGCAGGCTCGCCCGTGCCATCACCCGGCACCTTGCCGCCGGGTGTATCGGTCTCCCCTGCCGGGCCAACGGCGCCATCGGGCTCGATCATCACATGCGTGGCCACGGACCCGTCAGCATCCACCACGCCGGCAGCGCCAAAGGCCCCGCCTGCAGGCGTCACAAAGTGCGCGGCCACGAGCGACCCGCGATCGCAGGTAACGCCGGCATCCGTACCGGTTGCATCCAGCCAGGACGCATCCACAGCAAGCGTCTTGCTCGCGGCGTCTGCCCCAAATCCCTCGTCGAGCAAGCGTACGCCATAGAAGCGCAAACCCGCATCGGCGCCAGTGCCCGCTGCAGTAACGTGCCCGCCGCCGCACACGGTCAAGCTACCTGCAGCAATGCCGGCAACAGTCTGGTCAAGAACACCTGCTCCATCGGCCCTGGCATCGACCGTGCAGTCGTCCACCACCAGCGCCTGGGCCACATGGATCCCGCATTGCGAACCCGTAGCCGTGAGTGAGCCCGAGCCGCGAAGCGTAAGGTTTCCCCACACCTCCATTCCACTCATGGAAATGTCCGCATCGGGCGCATGCGTCTCGACCACGGAGTTTTGTCCCACAAGCGTCACCACTAGGTCGCCATCGGCGCCGATGGCCTTGCCCGAATAGCCGGTTAGCTCCAGATAATCGTTATCGGTCCAAGCCCATCCGGGACCCGACACCCCCGGCTCGGAGTACGTGTCGCCCGCAATGAACAGGCTCTCCGCGCCCGCGGCACAAGAAGGCCCGCCCAGCAAAATGCATAGGCAGGCCATGATAGTAAGCAGAATGTAGAGTCGGCTAGTGTGGAACGCGGTGGCAAACATAACCGCTCCGATCTTCGCAAGAGCCAATGGAAACTGCTTCAGGAAATTGCCTGATAGCAGCAGTTTTTAGTGTAGCGAGATCGGGCGAGTGGCGAACGAATTACCTGTAAACGAAACCGGAAATTAGGTGTAAATCGTTTTGCCAACCGGTGAAAGGAGGAGTCGAATGATGCTGAGTCAGATTGCAAGTTGAGCCGCCTCACGCATCGAGGCTTTCTGGAGTCATATCGTTTAGATCGACAGTGCTGTCAGGATGAGCAGATTCCTCCGTAGCCATGCGCGTTAGGTTTTTGCGAATGGCATCAAGGATTTCCGGGCTGAGACCTTTGGATTTAAGACGGCTCAGAGTGGCATCTATATCTAATAAATCGCTTGCGGCGAGCTTTACGGTTATGCATTTCCCCGTCTTCGGATCCTTATGTATCAGAGCATAAACAACGTCATCATCCGCTACGGCTTCTACCACGCTTGCCCACTCCTTCAGGCTGCAATAACAAAATCGCTTTTCATAGTCGTTATCGGATACAACAAAAAAGCCAAGCGCACGATTTGCATTATCGTATGAAAACGCCACAACAACTGCGGAATGAATGAGCTGGTTCGTGAGCTGTCGTAAAGAAATGGACGAGGACGTGGGGTTAGCTAAGTCGAAGTATCGTTCATCGATAAAGCGCTTATCGAAGGGCGAAATATTTTTCTGAGCGTCCTTCTTTGCAGAATAAAAGTCGACTTTTAAATTACGTGAATCAAAACCATCGCTTAGCTTGTTTGAATCCAAGAGCAAGCGAACGGTAAAGGCGGACAACAGGAGAGTTTTTTCCAGTCGATAATCCCGATACTCATCATCCAGAGTGGTGCAAGTGGAAATGTCCCGTAATTCTGTTGCGTATGACCTTAAGTCATCTTTCCAATAACACGATTCGTAGACCATTTGATGAAACCCGCTCTCTTCCCGTGTGCGTGACGCAATGGAATGAATCACACGCTTGATTGACTGTTGCTATTCAGGCCCTTGTGTACCGCTTCTGCCAGCAAGCCAGGCTTCGTGTTGCTCCTCCGCGGCAGCTTGAGACGATGCCCAGTTTTCTCTCATTTTTCGATCTTCTTCTACAATGGCCCTGCTAATGACCCGTGGATAAATGATTTTGAAATTTGGCATTTTCTTTTTAGAAAAGATATGTCTATAAGCATCCTTGTATGCTGCCTGGTTAATTAGCTCGCATTGCCTGATAGGTCTTCATCAAAGAACTTCATGTTGTTCGGCTTTCAAATTTAACTAGAATACTGGTCCATTTCCGACATCCACATCTATCGACCTTTTACGTGACTCTGATCATATGGCCAATGTTGCGTCCAAAGGCCCTTACCAGTTCCTTCTAGAAGCATCGTCATTGGTGATGTTCACCACAAAGGGGTCGCTTCGCCCGTAGACCACGCCATCCCTCTCGGCAACGCATTCGACGTAGTGCCGCCCGATGTAGTAAGTCTTTTCTCCCCTCGCCTTCCGTCCCCTGGCGGAGGTGTCACTGAGGTAGAAGTCTCCGCGCAGGCAATTTGCCGCATTCGCCTCCAGTCCGTCGTTCGTAACTTGCCACTTCAGGGTAAAGCCATCGAAATTATCGCCGGCCGCGCTGAAACGAAGTGAGACGTTCTTGGGTAGCGGGCTATCAGACTCGAAGGGAACGAAGGTCCCACCGTTCCTCATCTTCTCAGCTTTGATCTTTATCGACAGGAGATTAATCTCGATTCCTCCATGCTGCTTGTGGTGGGGCAACCTATCGAGATACCCCCTAACACCCTTACAGTTGCAGTCAGAGGAAGATTGTTTGGACAACCCGAGAGACTCTCTTATCGAGCGCGCGGGGTAGCGGTTGAATATGCCCTTTTTGAGAGTCGAGGGGAGCTGCCCCAGGTCGTCAGAGACCGCTTCACACCATCGATAGAAAAGAGCTGCATCTTCTTCGCTCCAGTCCTTTAGGAAGTTCTCCAACTGGTCGGCCGGGTTCACGAGTTCGTAACAGCCATCGGGCGTCTTTCGGATGTGAGTTGAATGACCCTGAACGACTTCAATGAAATCGTTGTACCAGCTACTATGATGAGTAATTTGCTCATAGGCCTTCGCCGCCAGCGTCGTGACGACGACCGACCTTATTTGACCACGGCTCATTTGTTGATTCGAGAGAAAGACGTCCCTGTGACGTTTCAATAACTGGACGTACTGCTGTAGCGGTGTTTTAACCCTGTACGGACGTATGCTCTCAAAGGACACGCTGCGGGCCTTCGCCAGGCGCTCTCTGTAGGTTCGCAAGTCTGCAACCCCAAAGAACCACCGTGCATAGCCGCGGGGGTTGGTAGATGCCCAATCTGAACAAATCTCTGAGTACCGAGGGTGCCTTTTGTCGGTATGTGCAAGATAACGAGCGTCATCAGGAACGCCGAAGCCTCTATTTCTCAGGCAGTCGGCGTGGTTAGAGGTGTCGTCTATCGTCGGAAGGATGTCGATATGGAAGTTTGCGTCGTCGATGTATTCGAGCGTCCAGCACCTCTTTCCCTCGTGCGGGGGTTTAGTCATTCCGTGTCGCTTCACATACTTCTTCACCTCGTCGCCAACGACTTTCTTAACATGCGCCTGGGTGGTGTCGGACTTCGACAGCGTACGCAGGTTGCATACCATGTCAACGTCATACGAACCGTTTTCATCAATGGGCTTCACTGCCGTTCCGAGCCTCATTGACCCCTGCAGTATCGCCTCAGGGCCAAGGGCGGACAGGTCGCAATTCTGGGCGGTTAGGTCGTTGCATATGGAATTGTAGGCCGTCTCCGCCTTCTCGTAGTAGCTATCCGGGATTTCGATATCAGCTAGAGCCCTCTTCAGCTGGCCCTCCATGTATCCCCGATATACGCGCTCGTCGCTCATAGGATGCTCCCCGCCGTAGGTGCGATGTTAAAGAACTGCCCATTGACCTCCACGGACCGCCTCCTTATCTCCTGCTCGTCGACGAGCAGGAGATCTCCCGCTGGATGATCCTTGACGAACAAGGAAATCGACTCCTGATCCTTCTCGTTCAAGACGATCTCGTATACCTCGTGCACGAGAATCTCGTTAATGTCGAGATGCTCCGAGTATTTGAGCTGTCGGTCACACTGTCTGACAAACTGCGGGTTGAAGTTGAGGGCACACGATTCTGGGAGAAATTTTGGCTTCACAAGCTCCTCATAAAACTCTCGTAAGGTCGTGATTTCGCGGTCTTTGCGGCTGTCAAACCAATCAAGGAACTTCAAGACGTTCTTGCGAGGAAGAATCACCCTCAGGTCGCGAGGATTCGATGAGGAGTTTTTCATGCGATCGTCTGGATTGCAGCCCATCTCCCTGAAGCCAGGCTCAGCCCCAGCAAAGTACTGGAATACTCCGCCGACCGGCTGATACTGATCCCTGATTCTTTTGCCCCTAATCAGAAGGAACTTTCCACCAATCCTTATCCTGAACAAGTAGGCAGCGCTGATTCGAACCATCTCGTCTGGATTTATTCGCGTAAGCCCGCACAGCATCAGCCGTCTTCGATTAGCCCATGCTCCCTTTCCCAGCCATCCAAGAATAGCGGTAACCACACTGACGAGTATTGAACTTGCAAGTTCGCTCATACGTCTTCTTCCCTATCTTCCGTCGTCCATGCACTGCCCCAAGTTCTATATTATCGCTTGGTCTTCCGCGCCGAGATTCACGACGGACCGTCCGTTAATGTCCTGGCTATCATGCCACTCGATCAACAGTTTTGACGCCTCACGGGTATCGCTCCTCTCACGGGTATCGCTTCTCATAGGTGCGACTTGGAAATAGACAGAGCGGATCATCCCGTGGTCAATGTCGAACAACTCCCTGCAAAAATCGTCAATCCTGCCGATGTGCCGCCTCGCGTCTATGTAGTCTAATTAAAGCCGATACATTCGGCGGGAGGTTTTCGACAAGCGGTTGGATGAGGACCAAAAGAAATGATGCAAGGAACATCAGGTTATTCGCAGAGTATAGGGTCATAAGTGAATCGAAAAATAACTGTCCGGGAAAGACCTCTTTTCCATGACCGGTAGTGTCGCGTCAAATTAAAATAGGCAAATTCATTCCCATACGCATCTTAGAAATGCGGCCCCATAAGAAGAGAGCGAGGGTATTGGCTAACGCCAATACCCTCGCTCAAGAGCCTCGTTTATCTCAAAGGTAAAATCTCGACCAGAGCAACCCCTCTCCTCTAGTCCCTCTTAAACAGATCCCTCGTGTACACCTTGTCCGCCACGTCCGCGAGCTCGTCGCTCCAGCGGTTGGCGACGATCACGTCGCAGCCGGCCTTGAAGGCCTCCAGGTCGTGGGTCACCTCGGAGCCGAAGAACTCCGGCGCGTCCAGCGTGGGCTCGTAGACCACCACGGGCACGCCCTTTGCCTTCACGCGCTTCATGACGCCCTGGATGGAGCTCGCGCGGAAGTTGTCGGAGTTGGACTTCATCGTCAGGCGGTAGACGCCCACGACCGGCCTCTCCTTGCCGGCGTACACGCGGTCCCACACCATCTGCAGCACCTCGTCGGCGACGAAGTCCTTGCGGGTGCGGTTGGCCTCCACGATGGCCTCGATAAGGTTCTGCGGCACGTCCTTGTAGTTGGCCAGCAGCTGCTTGGTGTCCTTGGGCAGGCAGTAGCCGCCGTAGCCGAAGCTGGGGTTGTTGTAGTGGCTGCCGATGCGCGGCTCCAGGCACACGCCGTCGATGACGTCGCGGGTGTTGAGGCCGCGGACCTCGCAGTAGGTGTCGAGTTCGTTGAAGTAGGCCACGCGCAGCGCCAGGTAGGTGTTGGCGAAGAGCTTCACCGCCTCGGCCTCGGTGGTGCCCAGGACGAGCTCGGGGATGCCCACGGTGCCGTCGGCATTCACACGCTCGAGCTCGGCGGGGTCGGCGCCCTGCGCGAGCAGGCCGGCGAAGCGCTCGGCGGCCGCGACGGCGTCGGGGTCCTCCTTCGGCGCGCCCACCACGATGCGGCTGGGGTGCAGGTTGTCGTAGAGCGCCTTGCTCTCGCGCAGGAACTCCGGGCTGAAGAAGATCTTGCTGTCGCCCAGCCTCTCGCGAAGGCCCGCGGTGTAGCCGACGGGGATCGTCGACTTGATGACGATCCAGGCTTCCGGGTTCACCGAGCGCACGGCGGCGATGGCGGCCTCGACGGAGCTCGTGTCGAAGAAGTTTTTATCGGAATCGTAGTTCGTCGGCGTGGCGATGACGGCGTAGTCGGCACCTGAATAGGCCTCCGCCACGTCGACGGTGGCGTGCAGGTCGAGCTCGCGCTCCCCCGCCTTGGCCTCCGCCAGGAAGCGCTCGATCTCGTCGTCCTGAATGGGCGATACGTAGCTGTTGATCTTCTCGACCTTCTCGGGCACGATGTCCAGCGCGTGCACCTCGTTGTGCTGCGAGAGCAGGACGGCGAGGGACAGGCCGACGTAGCCGGTACCGGCGACAGCGATCTTCATGTCATTCTCCAATTGTCAAAGAACAATAATTCGCATTAAAAATGGCCCCTGTTACAGGGCCATGATTTCCTAAATGTTGTAGTAGCGCTTATACCACTTGGCGAAGGCCCTCAGGCCGTCCTCGAGCGGCGTCGCGGGCTTGTAGCCCAGGTCGCGCTGGAGCGCCGTGGTGTCGGCGTAGGTGACGGGCACGTCGCCGGGCTGCATGGGCACGAGCTGCTTGTGGGCCTCGAAGTCGTAGTCGGCCGGCAGCACGCCCTCCTCCACCAGCACGCGCTGCAGCGTGTCGACGAAGTCGAGTAGGTTCTCGGGGTGCGAGTTGCCGATGTTGTAGACGCGGTGCGCGGCGAGCGGCAAACCGTCCTCGCCCATCTTCACCTCGGGCGCGGCGTCCATGACGCGCCTCACGCCCTCGACGATGTCGGCGACGTAGGTGAAGTCGCGGCGGCAGTCGCCCATGTTGAAGATCTTGATGGTGTCGCCGCGGCGCAGCTTCTCAGTGAAGCCGAAGTAGGCCATGTCGGGCCTGCCCATGGGGCCGTACACGGTGAAGAAGCGCAGGCCGGTCGCCGGGATGGAGTAGAGCTTTGAGTAGGCAGCAGCCATGAGCTCGTTGGACTTCTTGGTGGCGGCGTAGAGCGACACCGGCGAGTCGACGCGGTCCTCCTCCGAGAACGGCACCTTCTTGTTGCCGCCGTAGACCGAGCTGGAGCTGGCGTAGACGAGGTGCCTAACCGGGTGGTGGCGGCATGCCTCAAGGATGTTGAAGAAGCCGACGAGGTTGCTCTCGAGGTAGGCGCGCGGGTTCTCGATTGAGTAGCGGACACCGGCCTGGGCCGCGAGGTTCACCACGACGTCGAAGCCGTTCTCCGCGAACAGGCGCTCGATGAGGGCGGCGTCGCACAGGTCGCCGCGAACGAAGGTGAAGCGGCCCTCGGTATCGGCCTCGGCCAGCATGCGTAGGCGCGCGTCCTTGATGCCGGGGTCGTAGTAGCTGTTGAGGTTGTCGAGACCGACGATAACGTCATCGGTCTCCTCGAGCAGCTTCTTGACGAGGAACGCGCCGATAAAGCCGGCTGCTCCGGTGACGAGTACTTTATTTGACATATTGCTCCTTTGGACGATCGAAATAACTAGTTGCGAATTGAAAGTACTGATTTGAGAAATGATGAAAATGAATCTATGTAATTGTCTGACTCAAAAAGTTCTAAAGCCTTTTCTAGTGCAGCTCGTTTCATGCTGGTCAACTCATGGTCAGTCAAATTGCATGCGCTTGTGATTCCGTCTAGAAGAGCTTGATTGCTTAAATCCGGAATAACAATTCCGTCAATCATATTCTCGAGAATAAGATCGGCTCCTCCGACCGCGTTGCATAACATCGGAACACCGTTTGACATACACTCAGCGAATTTTGTTGAAAATCCGGCGCGAGAATATAAATCAGGAGTTCTAAATAGAATTCCAAAGTCAGATTCTTGCAGCATTTTGATTACGCTGTCATGGGAAACGCGGCCGTGAAAATGAACCTTATTAGATCTGGCAATGTTTCCCATTAAACTGACTGCCTGGTTTAAATCAATTCCAATTACATCGAGTACTGGTTGAGTGATTGCAGGAATAGCGTCATTACTTATAAGCGAAATAAACTCTGTAAGTGAGTCTTTTCCCCCAGCGGGTGAACCTGCATAGACAAACTTGGTTATAGTTCTCCGCTTCAATCCTTCTAAAGAGCAAGGGTCACTAAGTGAGTCTCCGGCCCTATTTAAGGGTGGCAAATAAAAAACCTTTGGATATCCTTGAGAGGAGTAGAGTGAATCGAAATGATTTTTAAAAAAGGGCGAGATTGCGATAACTCCATCTAGCAATCTATCCACTTCAGCCACCCGTTTAGAACGAGATTTCTCCACAAGCCAAGCAGCTAAATCTCCTGTAAATTTCGGAGTAAACCAATCGGTCTCATCAACGATTACGGGAACGTTAAAATCATGGCAATGATCTAAAACCCGTTTTGCAAGCTTATGTTGTATCCCGTAATAAATAACCAAGTCGGGCTGTATTTGATCGAAACATCGAGTGAAGGCTTTAAAGCTGAAGGAAGAAGAGATTCGCTCGTAATACTTTTTTGCTATTTGATGGTGCCCGAATTTCACCTCATACGGAAAATCAAAGGGATAGTCGTAATTGCTGCCTATGGCGTTGGATGACGGCTCAATTATTCCAGCAAGAACAAAATGGACGTTAAAGCCACATTTAACCAGCAAATCGGAAATTGCGAAAGCATGTTTTGTAGGAGCATTATCCCCCGGAATTGATTGAACTAGATATAAAACCTGTTTATTCATTCTGTAGTTCATTTCTGATCGATCCATCAATGCCGTTAGAAAATAACGGTTAATTCCGACGAAGAGATAATTTGTCCATAAGCAAATTGAATCCTTCGATGTTCATCAGCTTAGATAGCACGATATAACACCCTAAGGACCCGAGAGGGGCAACGATTAACGAAATAAGATTCCCGTTTGAAATGTGGATTAATAATAATGCGATCACCACGGAAAACAATGTGGCAATTGACGGCTTAAGAACGTCAATAAGCTGCTCAAATATGCCATAGCCGAGCACTTTTTTATTCGGGGTCATGTTAATTAACATTGAGACAAATCCGCAAAAGGCACTTGAAAGGGAAATCGCAAATACACCAAAAGGAATCGACATAATTAAAACGATGAACGAAATAGCCTTCTTAATGACCTCAAGCTTAAAACAAAGGGCGCCTTGACCTGCTGCTTTAAGTGCCTGCCAATTCATAGATTGAAGGGGTTGAAATAGATAGAACAAGCACGCAACTTGAAGATACGGGACGCATTCCGCCCATTTTTGACCCAAAAGAACAAGAACCAGAGGACGCGCACACGCAGCCAAAATTCCCATCATGGGGAAAACGAGATAAGCAGAAAGCTGCATCGCTTTTCTAAGAACTGATTTGAGCGCATTTTGCCTGTCTTTCTTTTCAGCCATTAGAGGTAACATAACATTGCTAATTGGAGTGTTTAAGTTGCCTACAATTAAAGCCGGGAATTGGTTGCCGCGATTAAAGAAAGCCAAGTCTGCGGAGGAATAGAATTTTCCGATGACTAAAGAACGACCTTCTGTATAAATAGAATTAATAAGGTTGGCACTTGTAAATTGTATTCCAAGGGGCAACAGCTCTCTTGCTGAACCAACCACGAATTTTAGTCTAGGCGTCCATTTTGTTAACCAAGCCATTAGTACCGTTGTCATCAGAACAGTAAGTATCTGTTGAATGATTAGCGCATAAATACCAAAACCCAACATTGCAACTACGATAGCTGCTAATCCTGAGATCAAGGAGCTGAGGAACGATGCAGAAAATTGCAATCTAAATAAAAAGTTCTTTGCAATATAGGCCTTTTGAATTGCATTCAGTGCCGAAAGAGGAAGACGTAATGCCAGAACCCTTAGGTAAAGACACATATTTGCATTTCCATAGAAGTCTGCAATGCTAGGAGCCGAAATAAATATCAATACATATAAGATGCTCGACAATGCAATTGAACATGACAACATTGTCGAGTAGTCAATTTGATTGATATCAGACTTTTGTATTAGCGCTTCGCCAAGTCCATTTGTGACAAGCACGTCTGCCAAATTTGTAAATACAAGCAGCAGCGAAAGAGTACCGTAATCGCTCGGGGACAGCAAACGCGCCAGAATTAGGGAAATTACAAATAGGGCACCTTGCGTGGCAAATCTCTCACCTATTGCCCAAAACATACTGGTTGCAGCCTTGTTCGAAGCCATTATTTTTCACCATCCGCATTGCGCATACGATTAGATCTTTCTGGTTCTATGTTGTTTAGGGCAAAACCAAAGGATGAAAATAGAAGCACGACCCCGACATTAATTGTGTAAGAGTAGTAAGTTGATAATCCCAGAATCGCCATGAGATAAAAGAGGGCAACAAATTTGCACTGGCTATTTTTGGAAGAACCAAATAGGCATCGCAACAGGACGTACAAAAGCGGAACAACGGCTAAAACACCAAAATGAAACATCAAATAAATTATTTGATTATCGAAAAAAAGATAATTTGAATTCGTGCCGTATCTATATCCAGCGCTAATTCCGTTACCGAATATAAGCGATGCCGGTTCAACCTGGCTATAGAAAATTTCATATTGGCTAGACCGTGTATCTTCACCGATTCTGTTTAAAAACGAATCAAGAACTTCAGGATAGATAAATGACAATGCCAAAAGTGCCGTTCCGGCTGCAAAAATAACAATTACAGTTCGTTTAAAAACTTTGTCAATTCCTTTAGCCATAAAAGTTGCAACAAGCATGACCAGCATTGGTTGAATTAACCAACTTCTGGTTGCCAGCATAAATGCGGCGATGCAGGCAAGAATGCCTATACCCATCGTTATGAAATAGCCATGTTCATCATTTGATGTAAGCACCACGGTTGACCAATACAAACTGATGCCAAATGCAAAATAGTCCCTCGCAGGACACCATCCAATATAAGATCCAAAACCACAAATAGATTTAAATTTAATAATTGATGCTAGTGAGGCGATAAAACAAATCAATGATAGCAGCGGGACCCATTCTTTAATCAACTGCTCGATTCTTGGATCCTCTGATAATAGGTAGAATAGAGGAATGATAAATACAGTGGTTGGAACATTTCCAAAGAGCACGCTGGTTAAGTCGCCCGCATTATTAGCTACGGCCATTAAGCTATAAATTATTAGTCCAAAAACTGAACAAGATATAACGAGCCAATTAGCTTTTCGTGATTTACTAATTGCACGCAACAAGAGAATCGAAAAGCTGATCTGTTGAATCAAATCAAATAAAGAAGCAAAACGTCCGTTTGAAGTACTGAATGCAAAGCGGTTAACTTCCCAGTCAGTAGCAAGCGAGTATGATGACCCCAAATCTCGAAGAAAGGGAACCATGAGACCGGAAATCACTGCTATTGCTAACAACAGGTCAGTGATTCTTCTATTTTGATTGTATTGGTTTAACTGATATTGCAATTCTGTTTTCCTTATTGGAGACGTTTAGGCGAATCTATTTAAAGAGAAGATTTGCCCATTCATTGCCAATAGTTTCTAAAGAAAGGGACTGCCTTAGCATCAGGGCATTATTAGACAAATGATTCGAATAGGACTTATCTTCGACGATCTTGTTTAACGCTTCGCTCTCAGCTATATCGTCATCAATATCGACCAAAATGCCGTTCACGCCATTCCGAATAACTGCTTCTGCTCCACCACCGCCACATTTGGTGCAAATTGTTGGAACCCCCATGCACAAGGACTCAAGCATCGAATTAGATAGACCCTCGAACTTTGATGACATTACAAAAGCCGATGCAGTTCTAATGTGCAAAAGAGCGTCAGAAGAAAAGCCCATAAATTTGATTGAATCATCCATGTCAAGGCTATGAACAAGGTTTTCTAGTTCTGATTGAAGGCTTCCCTTGCCAAAGATTTCAAGAATATATTCAGGGTGTTTTTTATGAAACAGCTCAAATGACCTGATTGTCATCGAGTGATTTTTTTGAAGTTCAAGCCGTCCCGCTGTGACGATTGCTTTTCTTCTAAGCCCAGAATACGGTTCAGGCAGTTCACTAGATATTGGATTTAAGATGATTTTTGAATTCGTCTGAAGGTATCTCGGCATTAAACTTGCCTGGCTTTTTGTCTGAAACACAATTGCATCGGACCTTCGATACAACATGTTTCTAATGAATGGGAGGATCTTATTGCCAGGAAAATCATATCTCGGATCGTTTCGCACCGAAACAATAACCCTGTTTGGGAGTCCGATGGTCGCCATCAGCGTATACATGTTTTGATGTGGCAAAAATGAAATCACCGTGGCTTTGGGCCGTTCGGAAACAAAACGCCGTATTAGCTTGACCTGGTCGAGTGGTTTGAGCGAAGCGTCTGCAAACTCAGAACACACTTCAACTCCATGTGGCACATCATATTCAATAACGTTACTTTTAGTCAAGAAATAAGTAAATCTAATACCATGAGAAACGAAGTACGATGCAAGCGCAAGAGAGACGCGCTCGGCACCGCCACCCATCAAGGAAGGATGAACAAAGACAATATGTCCAGCTTCTTGAGCTGAATTCGTATATTTCAATTTATTCCTCTAGTTTAGGCTGATCAAATCGCTATAAATTTCAATTCGGTAACTACACAGCAGATTGATATCAAATGAGCTGCATATTTTATTGCGAGCTGATAGATCCATGTCTTTTCTAAGCTCGGGCGATCCGAGAAAATTACTCAATCCGACGCTAAAACTTTATTGTTATCGCCCGTAACGAGAAACCCGTCAACTCCATCATTTATGAGTTGAGGGGTTCCGCCTGCAGGAGTCGCAATGGTTGAAACGTCTATCGCCATGGCCTCGAGGATGCTCATAGGAAGTCCCTCGTTCTTTGATGGCAGACAGTGCAACGCAATTTATTGGAATAAAGCTTGCCTCTCAATCGCGAGGGGCTCTTGCGGTCAGCAAGCAAGTTCCTTCGCGGTGTACTGTTAGTGCAGGCGTTAATAATCACTCACCACCGCGCGCAACTTTTTCATAAATACTCTCCAGTTTTTTGAGATAGGCCTTTATGGAGTAACGTTCAATAATGGTTTGGCGACCGCGTTGGGCAATCATCCGAGCCCAGTCGGGGGCCTCGATGCACCTGCTCATCGCCTTCGCAAGACCCTCTGGGTCACGCGGCTCTACAAGCAGACCGTTTACCCCATCATCGATGAGACTTGGTAGGCCGCCCACTCTAGTGGCGATGGAGGCACACCCAGCTGCCATAGACTCGAGCACGCACATGGGCAACCCTTCAGCATCCGAGGGGAGCACGGATGTAAGGCATTCATCGGAAAGTCTTGCCTTCATGAGATCGTCGGCCCAGCCAAGAAACTCGACGTTGCGTGCAACGCCCAACTCGTTGGCGAGCTGCTGATAGCTTTCCAGTTCTTCGCCACCCCCAGCAAGCATTACTTTCGTTTCGGGATGGGCCAAAAGAAGACAGCGAACAGCCCTAAGAAGGGTATCTACACCCTTCTTAGGGCACATGCGTCCCAAGAAGTAAAACTTCGTAGGATCCTTTTGCTCACTTACTTCCTGCGGAACAAATACAGCATTTTCAAGCACCACAATATTTGCTAGCTCAAACTTTCTGACGAAATAGCTCCTCCACTCCTCGGAGAGAGCTATGACTCGGGAAGCATTCTGAAGCATCCAGCGAACCTTCGTCTGTTCACCGGCACCCATATGTTCGTACTGGTTCTCAAAATCACCCTCATGAACATGGAGGATATAAGGCACATTGGCCTTTGCCGCTTCCTTGCAAATCAGATATTTCCTCTTGTAGCTCATGCCAAGCGCAGTGTGGATGTGGCAAACATCGCATTGTCGGAGTTCACGACGAACCTCGAAAAATGCTTGCGGAAACATCAAAATTTTCGTGAACTTCGATCCATCACGCATCGTTGCAACGAAATGAACCTCTCGACCCGTCGATGCGACCGCATCCAAGATATTCTTCTCAACAGTTGCTACGCCACCCCAGGCCTCAGGTGACGGCCCTACCATAAGCACACGACTAGCCATGAAATCCAGCCCCTGCTTGCCGTGCCTTACCAGTAGCATCCGTTCTCCACTTCATTCGCATGTTCAGGCCGCTCTTCCATACTCGGCCTGATCCAGCTTGAGTTGTAAAGCTCCTTGGAGATAGGTTGAGGTCCCAGCGCTTCCCCTTGATGCCGAAAAGCATCTGAACCATCCGCCCCCCATGAATCGCTTGCCGCCCAGAACGTTTCACGTGAGATGCCAAGGGAAAACCATACGCTCCACAGCCAATAATTGCGACATCAAACTCCCTGGAGTCAACTTCAAACTCAAGATGATTCAAAGCATCAAACCAATCGGTATAACGGGCATCAGCGCTGCCCGCTATCGTTTGAGGTGGAACGAGTGTCTGCAATTCAAAGTCTGGTAATAAGTTTCTATTAGCAAACAACTGCTCTTTACGTGAATATTGAGCTTCAATACTTTTTGCAAAAGGGTGGACAACAAGCACGCGCTTGCCAGAAAGAGCTGCCGTCCACGGATTGCCCTGATTTCGATAAGGCTCAAGGTTTTCTAGATATGAAATGGTGATGCCTTCGGCGCAAACCTCTTTCAATAGCCATTGCTGCATGAATGAGTCCCAATAGGCCAGGGCATCCAAATCAGCTGCCGATTTGGCCATGAGAAGACCAAAGCGCCTGATATGTTCGTCGTCTGCCGGGAAAAAGCCAGGCCCTACCGCCATGCGTTTCTGAACATAGAGAGGAATGGCCTTATCGTATCCTTTGGCAACGCCAAGCGCCCAAGCGGTTGCACGAGCCTCTTGACTACCAAACCGGCCTACCATGATTGGCTTACCAGATATAATTAAGTTCGAAATAACCGTATTGAAATCGTCGCGATTTAATGCAGACTTTGGCAAATATTCTTGTTTGCCGGCCTTATATGCAAACCGTCTCACACAATATCGCAACTGCATTGCGCGATATTCGATTTTGCCTTTATTCATGTTCATCGAATCCTGGTCTCATAGAAATCATGCGAGCAGGAACCCCCCCCCCAGATTGAATACTCAGGCTCCACATCTTTGGTTACGACGGCACCGGCGGCAATAACGGAATGATCAGAGACGTGGACACCCTTTAGAATCGTCACTCCACTGCCCATCCACACGTCATTACCGATAATGACATCCTGGTCGTTATCGGGGAGCTTGTCCTCATCGGTAAGTTCCATCATGGGGCGATCGAGGATGTCGATGCGGTGATCGCCGGTGATAACGGTAAGGTTGGGTCCGCTCATAACATAGTCACCGATGTGAATTTTCGCCCGGGTTGTGAGCAGCGTTGTTCTAGGGCCAAGGTACACGTCATGGCGCATGTAGATATTGCCCGCTCCGGCAATCTCGCTGCGGCGGCCCAGGGTCACGTTCTTGCCGCAAGCAGCAAAGGAGCGCCTTAGCGAGGGCATAAGAAGTAGCTTGTTGTAAGCACGGGGGATGCCGTCGAGGATCCTATAGGCGAGACCCATAGCTACGCTTTCCTCCACACCATCTTGTCCACGACGCCGGTGTAGCTCTGGATGATCTTGACCACCTTGGTGGACACGGTCTCGTCGGCGTAGTCGGGCACGGGCGCCTCGGGCAGCGACCCCTCCGCGTCGAGCTCGACGGCGGTGCGGACGGCCTGCAGCAGACCGCGCTCGCTGATGCCGGCGAGCGTGAAGCAGGCCTTGTCCAGCGCCTCGGGGCGCTCGGTGGAGGTGCGGATGCACACCGCCGGGAACGGGCGGCCGACGCTCGCGAAGAAGCTCGACTCCTCGGGCAGCGTGCCGGAATCGGACACCACCGCGAAGGCGTTCATCTGCAGGCAGTTGTAGTCGTGGAAGCCCATGGGCTCGTGCATGCGCACGCGCGGGTCGAGCTCGAAGCCGGTGGCCTCCAGGCGCTTGCGGGAGCGCGGGTGGCAGGAGTACAGGATCGGCATGTCGTATTTCTCCGCGAGAGCGTTGATTGCGGAGAACAGGCTCGTGAAGTTCGCCTCGGTGTCGATGTTCTCCTCGCGGTGGGCGGACAGCAGCATATACTTCTTCGGCTCCAGGCCGAGCTCGGAGAGGATATCGGACGCCACGATCTTGTCCAGGTTGGCGCGCAGGACCTCGGCCATGGGCGAGCCCGTGACGTAGGTGCGCTCGGGGGCGCAGCCGGTGTCCTTGAGGTAGCGGCGGGCGTGCTCGGAGTAGGCCAGGTTGACGTCGGAGATCACGTCGACGATGCGGCGGTTGGTCTCCTCGGGCAGGCACTCGTCCTTGCAGCGGTTGCCCG
>ERZ824488.1866-NODE-1866-length-21125-cov-50.212957_pt1 | contig 21125 bp, 21 predicted proteins | sample MGYA00519936_ERZ824488 | MGnify/ENA primary metagenome ERZ824488 (study PRJEB31778, sample SAMEA3449153) | human gut metagenome | biome: human gut; feature: human-associated habitat; material: faeces | place: United Kingdom | collected 2010/2012 ... | reverse complement strand
CAAACAAGACCAGCCTGTATGTGCTCCGCAAGACCGTGCCGCCGGCAGTGCTGGTGGAGTGCGGCTTTCTGACCAACCCCGGAGACGCTTCCGTGATGCACGACACCCCCGGCGCCATTGCCCGCGCTATCGCTCAAGGCGTGGATGCCTATAACCTCAACCAGTAATACTATGAGCTCGAAATCTATCGGTGGAGCCCTGGCAAATATCGCCACGTTCGGCGGGTACGGCGCCAACAAGGCAGCCAAGAAACAGGCCAGTGCAGCCAATGCCATGGCCGATGCCATGGCAAATGCTCCGGAACAGAAGGTTATTACCACGGAGACCAAGGACGTTTCCCAGGCGGAGGACGCGGTGAGCTCCGCCGCGCGCCGGCGGCTGAGGCTGAATAATACGACCAACCGCAACAATCCGCTTTCTTCCCTGGCCGGCCTGCGGAAAACGCTGGGCTGAAACTTTTTACCGTTACTGATCATGGAAGATGTCAATGAACTGTTGAGGCTGGCGGATGCCCTGTTCACGGAAATGAGTACCAATTCCGGGGACTGGGACGAGTTGCGCCGGCGCATTCTGCCCCGCATGGAGAGCAAGGCCCGTCAGAGCGACACGGTAGACGGAATGACTGCTACGGCGGAGTTTTCACCGGTGGCCTACAAGTCGCTGCTGAATTTGGCCTCCGCCCATTTGCTGTTCATCACGCCCATGGATCAGAAATGGTTTTCCCTGCGGCCGAGGGGAGAAGACGATGATTACACCGATGCGGATGATTGGTATTCCAAAGCGACGGAGGCCGTTTACCGCGCCCTGGCGGATTCCAATTTCTACGCAGCGGCCCACGAGGTTTATCTTGACCGCTGCCTGACGGGCACCGGCTGCATGTTTGCCGACGTGACCAGGGACAATAAGCTGATTTTTGAGCACGTGCCCACCGGAACCTATGCGATTGCCGAAGGGGCCCATGGCGAGGTGAATACGCTGGTGCGTACCTTGAAGCTGACGCCCAACCAGGCGGCGGAGCTGTTCGGCCTCGAACAACTTCCCTTGAAAATCCAGGAGGCTTACAACAAGGCGGAGACGCGCTACACGGAACGGATGGAGTTTGTTCACGTAGTGGTTCCCAACAAGAAGGCGCAGTTTGGTTCCGATCTGGTCAATGAGAAGTTCCGCAAGTGGCGGGACGTATACATTGCCAAGGAGGACAAGAAGATTGTTTTTGACGGAGGCTTTTATGAGTTCCCCTTCCTGGTGACCCGCTTCCTGAGAGGTGGATGCCCCCCTTACGGGGTTGCCCCAGGCAAGGCCGTATTGCCGGAAATCTGTTCTGCGCTGCTGATGGACAGGGTGATGGACGTAGCCGGCAGCCGCTCTGCCATTCCCAGCGTGCTGATCACGGCCAGTATGGCCAACCAGGTTGATTTGCGCGCCGGTGGAAAGACGATTGTGCCGGATGATGCGTACGGAACGCAGCTCCCCCGCACCTGGGCCGATGTGGGGGACGTGAGGTTTTTGCTGGAGCGACAGGGCAAGAAGGAGGAGACGATACGAGAAGCTTTTTTCAACGATATTCTACAAGTGGTTTCCCAGGTGGACCGCCAGATGACGGCAACGGAGGTGAATGCCCGCGAGTCCGAGCGCATCATTTGTTTCTTTTCTTCCTTCATCCAGTTTTCACAGGATTTCCAGGTGATGATGCACCGCATTGTCTGCCTGATGCACCGCAACAAGGAAGGAGCTACGTTGCCGGAAGGAGCGCCCGAAGAGTTTTTCATCCGGTCGGCCGACGGGGAGAAGTACGAGTTGCGGACCCCGCAGGCGCGGTATGTCGGGAAGATTGCCCAGGCGTTCGACCGGCTCCAGCGCTACGGCATGGAAGGCGTTCTGGACGGCATTGCGAAGTTTATCCAGGTGACGGGGGACACGAGTATTGCCAGGCGCATGAAGCCCTGGCAGGTACTGCGCTTCCTGTGGGATTGTTCCGGGGCTCCCACAAAATGCGTTATGTCCGCTTCCGAGAATGCGGCGTTTGAAGAGGCCGAGCAGCAGAAAGAAGACCAGGCGCGGCAGGCGGCTTTACTGGAACAGTTGTCCAATGCCGGGAAGAATAACGCAGCGGCGGCACAGCAGAATGGTTTACAATGATGAAAATGTTTCTCCCTAAGATGATGGATTCTCTATTTGGAAAAGAGCCCAGCCAGGAACAGCAGGCTTATTTGAAGGAGCTCAACCGGCGCCGCGCCGCGCTGAAAGAGGCTTTTACTCCGTACGTCCTGGATATTTTGAGCAAGGAGTTTCAAACGGACCTGCCTTGTTTCCAAGGGAGCGCCGGCTCCTACGACCCCCTTGACGCGATGCGCCGAGACGCCCAGCGGGAAGTGCTCCTGTGGGTAAAACACGAAATCGAACAGTACAACCCTGATTTATGATATACAATAGATTATTCCATAATAGGTTCCTGCGGGAAGAGGCGAACCCCGATGCCGGGGGCGAAGGCAACGGAGGCGGTGCGCCGCCCCAGGAAGGTTCCCCGGATAGTCCGTCTCCAGCGGATCCCCCTGCCCCGGCTAATCCCTACGATTTAAGTGACGAGGGAGACCCGGTGAACCCGGACCCTGCCAATCCGCCGCCTCCGAACCAGGAGCTGGAGACGCCTTATGAAATCGAATGGGGCGACGGGTTCGTGGAGAACGACGCCCTCCGGCAGATGCTTGCTGGACACGCCAAGGCTTCCGGGCTTCCCCCTGCAGAGGCGGGCAAGTTCCTCAATGAGGTGGCGGCCAGCATCCGCGCGGATGAGGAAGCGGCCCTCAAGGAGGCCGATCGCTCGCTGCGGGAGGATTGGGGGAGCGATTACGAGACGAATGTTGCTTCCGCCAAGGCTTTTGCACGCAAGCTTTCCAAGGAGTCCGGAGTACCCATGGAGAAGCTGGGCGTGTTTGCGAGTCCCGACGGGTTCCGCCTGTTGAATGCGATTGCAGCCACCGTGGGGGAAGGCGGCCTCAAGGGAGGCAGCCAGACTGTCAAGGCCGTGAGTCCTGCCGAGGAAGCCAACGAGATGCTGACGAATCCCAATCACCGCTATTACAAGGCGATCGCCGATCCTTCCCATCCCCAGTGGAGGGAGGCTACCAACTATTATAATAGGCTGGTGGGGATTTCCGATTGATTTTTTCCCATTGTTCTATTGGTTCAGAGGGACGCCTTTTTCATGGGACGTCCCTCTTTTTTTCATCTTTGTTCAAGTTACGGTTGTATTCGTCAACCTTGCCGATGTGGCATGATGCCTCAAATGGACAAGGTGACCGTTTTTAACCAGGCGCTGGCCCAGTTCGGAGACCGGGAGTATATCAAGAATTCCCCGGCCGGCCGCATCGTTGATTTGTGGTGGCCCACCGTTTTGCGGGAGGCGCTGCTGTTCGGGGCGTGGACCTGGGCAACCCGGCGGCTCGAATTGGACCGCTCCGTCATGAGGCATCCGCTTCCGGACGATTGTCTGCGCGTGCTGCACGTGGGGGCCGATTTGTTTCGTATCGAGGGGCGTGAATTGGTGATTGAGCGCTATGGGAAACGTGCCGCCGGGGACGACAGACTGGTGGTGGATTACCTTTCCGACGAGGTGGCCCGTTCCGAGGTGCTGCCGGATCACAGTCCGTTTTTCATCAAGGGGGTGGTGTTTATCCTGGCGGGCAGGTGTGCGCTGAAGCTGGCTTCTTCCCCCCAGCTTGCCGCCGCCCTGGAAGCCCAGGGGGAGTCTTTTTTGCGCAAGGCCCTTCATGGGGATGCCTGCCAGCATTCCTCCAATGACCAGGACCCGCTGGTGGAGATTTTAAACAGTTCTATTTTCTGATGTTATGAGTTCCGATTTTGGCAGTTCCCAGCAGTATAAGTACCAGGGGAAGGCGGCCTTGAGCAATGGACAGTCCACCCAGGCGGCTTATAAGAAGAAGGCCCGTGCCCTGGAGGCGGAGGCTGTTTCAGATTCCCACCTGGCCGCCCGCAATATGGGACGGATGCGCCAGAACCAGAGTGCCGCCAGGGCGACGGCCAGGGCGGCGCAGGGAGGCTCCGGGTTTACTGCCGAGGGTTCCGGCAGTCAGGCGGAGGTGGCGGCGGCGGATGTGTGGGAGAGCGCCATCGGGGATGCCGCCCTTTCCAATGCGATTTCTGATTCCAATAAGAGGTTTGCCGCGGAGTCCGCCCGGTATCAGGGAGACATGGCAATGATGGCCGCGCAGAACGAGGCGGACCAGTACAGGATGCTTTCCGATAATGCCATGGGAGCGGCCATTGTCCAGACGGCCCTGACGGTGGCCGGCGGAACCATGGGGGCAGCCGGGATGACAGGGGGAGGTTTTCTTGGCGGTACGGATGGTTTCGGCAATGCGTGGGGAACCAAGGCAGGAGGAACCCAGGGGGCCCTTTCCGGGTTGATGAGCGCTTATTCCCTGTCCGGTTCCATGGGCGGCATGGTGCCGGGGAGCATGCAGTCTTCCAGCAGGTTGAGGGATGCCCTGCTGGCTAATTTCATGGGGATTGGCAAGAGATGAGCGTTTCCCCCATGCAGCAGGCTTTTTCCCTGATGGAATCCCAGCGCCCCGGCTGGTTCCGGGAGACCGTTTCTCTGGCGGACGCGGGCGGCGGCATCGTGTGGTGCTGTCCTGATTTGTTTTTTGCGGGTGTTCCGGATCCGGACGAGCCCAGGACGTTGATCATTCTTTTTGCCCACGGGCGCATGGAGGCCGTCAGGGAGCTGGCTTGTCTGGCGAAGGACCGTTTTGACCGGGCAAGGTGGCAGCGCTGTATCCGCGGCAGGGAGGATTGGAAGGAGATTTCCATTCAAAGATTTTTAAGTTTCAACCGTTTCAACATAAAAGACAATGAGTGATTTACAGCAACCCATGTATGGAGGCGCCCGCATGAACACGGCTTCCTCCACTCCTGCCCCGGTCCAGACTGCGGATGTTTCCACCAAACCCGCTCAACGGGCGTTGCAGAATGCCCAGGAGTTTGTTTCCGATGTCGCCCATCAGTACCAGCGCATGAAGGATTTTGGCGAGCAGACCCGGCTGGAAGGTCAGATGGATACGCTGGCTACCGAGTTTGAGCAGGAGATGACCAAGCGGCTGGGGTTCGCCCGCGGTCATGAGCTGTCTTTTTACAATGGAGACGGGACGTTGAAGGAGAGTTCCTTGAATACGTTTGTGCGAAATTACGAAGGGAAATTCCGCGGCTTGAAGGGGACTTTTGTTTCCCAGGAGGAAGCCGCCAAGTTCGGGGCCCGGCAGCAGGATGTGATGCGCCGCCTCCAGGGAAGAGCTACCGAATTGCTTCTAAAGGGGCAGATTCAGGAGTCCAGGCAGGCTCTTGATGCAAAGTTGAAGCTGGCCGAAGAACGGAAAGATTGGAAGGGTTATGAGGATGCCGTCATGGGCGGATTGAATGCGGGCCTTCTTGCTCCTGACCAAGCAGAACTCATGAAAGAGAAGGCCAATAAGATCAATTTGGGGCAACAGTTTGACAATCTGGCAGCGACCAATCCAGGCGGTGCTTATGATTTACTGGATAGTGAGGCTTACAAAAATCAGTTTTCTCAGTACGAACTTGATGTGATGCGAAGGAGACTGGCCAGTCAGGCAAGGCCGGCTATCGCAGACAGTTTTTTCAATTCCTTTGTTTTGACGCGTAAGAAGGACAAAGGGAAATCCGGAACGAAGAATGATGGACCTGAGTGGACTGGATTTTTCACCAAAAAGGAATGTGAGTGGATACGTGCCATTGAAGCCGGAAAAGGAGCTGTGGTGCGTCCGCAAGTTGCCGCTTCAGCCGCCGAGGAAGCAAGGGCATTTAATCCCTCCTTCTCTCAAGAGGAAAGCGAGGTTGCCAGGGATGCCTATATTCAGAAGTATTCCCGATTTGGATTGGAGAAGGAGTGGCTGGGGAGACAATGGACTGCCGCTGATGACATGCGCAAGAAGCTGAAGACTCCCAGCATTGACATTAAAGGACGTCTTGATTTGCTGGAGAAGAGAGGGAGCCTGTTGAATCAGTCAGCTTTCAACGCAGAGAACCAGCCCTACAGCAACAAGGAAGGATGGGCTTCCGGCGGGAAGTTCCGTGATGAGTTCATGGGGCAGTTGGGGTTGACGGGAACAGAGGATGCAGAAAAAGCCATATCCAAATATATGGCGTACGCCCGGGCCGCCCATGCCGCGGGGTTACGTTCCCAGATTTCCGAGCGGTTCCACTCCTGGCGGGAGAATGACGGCAAGGACGCCACCCAGGCGGAGCAGCAGGCAAAGCTGATCAATCTTACCTGTGAAATTACCGGAAACCGAGATATTTCCTTTGTGGATGAAGGGGTGAAACAGATGGATTCTAATATTGCCAACGCCAAGGACGCGCAGAAAACGAAGTTTTTCCAGTGGGCTATGAAGAGCGGCAGGAAGTATTGGGTGGATTCCACGGCGCAGGAAGCCCCCATGCAGCGCGTGAGTCTGGGGTTTGACTCCACCAGAAAGGATTTGCCTGCTGGTATTTTGTTGCCCAAGTCCATGATGGAAGGATTTGACCAGAAGAACGGCGTGGTAGAAGCAACTTTCGATAATGAGCATTTCCGCCGCTTCCGTGTCGTGGGCACATGCGAAGGGGATTCTCCTCAGATGTCTTATGCCGTCGCCCGAGAGGGCCTTTATGATGCAGGCAGGTCCTTTGCGGTGGATATGAGGGTTATTAAAGGGGATACGGACCAGTTAATGAAGCAACAGGATACAGCTCTGCCTGCCGGTAAGGCAGTAAAGATAAATAAATCCGCTCTACGTGGACTGGCCCCTTACGAGCAGGCTTTTTACGATGCGGGAAATAAGTACGGGGTGGACCCAAAACTTTTGATGGCTATTTCCATGCACGAGACGGCGGCCGGTACAAGTTCAGCTTTCCGCAATAAGAAAAATGCTATGGGCATCAGTCCCAACGGAGGGGGCCCGCGTTCGTTTGATTCCGTGCAAGAGAGCATTGATTATACGGCAAGGCTGCTCAAGCAGCATTACCTCAATCAGGGTTTGACAACGATTGAATCCATTGGCGGGAAGTATGCTCCGGCCGGGGCGGATAATGACCCTCGCAATCTCAACCAACATTGGGCTAAGGGTGTGCGCAAGTATTACAATTCTCTTTAATTTTTATCTTTAACATGTTATGAATGATTTTTCTTTTTCCGAAGGTGGTTTGGCAGAGATTCCCGTCGAGGGTTTTCAGGGTGAGGTGTTTGCTCCTCAGCTGCAGGTAGAGGATGCTGCGCGTGCAACAGGGCTTGAGCCTGCCAGCGAGATTGGACAGCAGCATTTCAAGATGATGGATATGGTGGAACCTCCACCTGTTATTGGAAGCAATCTTGATTTTGGGGATGCTCTTGAAGTTTACGATACCTTAGAAGATGGACCAGCGAGGTTTGCTTTATTTAATGAGCTGGACAAGTGGGAACAGACGCAGGTGCTGGAGAATTACCAAAGTCCGCTGGGGGAACGGGAACGGAAAGAAGCCCGGGAAAAAATAGACCACCTCGACGCCTTGGGCATGGATTGGAAAGCTCATCCCGAAGCCAGGAAGAAAGTAGTGGAGGCTTATGGCGAGGAGTGGACGCAGGCTTTTGAGGCTACGCCGGACGAACACAAGGATAGGGTACGCGGGGAGAAGTTTCTGGAGGAGTTTTACTCACGGCCTGGAGACAGGGAGGGGGATTCCATGTTTCGGTATTTGTCTTCCGTGGATGCTCCGGAAGGTATTCGTGGAAGCAAGGATGTGTGGGATCGGTGGTTTGCTGGGCGAAAACCTTTCATGAAGGCACAGGAGGATGCCATCCACTCAATCCGCTCCGTAGAACAGCAGCTTCCCATGATAGCAGAGGAGTTGTGGAAGGGGAATTCCATGATCCAAGTGCTGGACAAAATGCCGGAGCTGGATGCTTCCGCCAAGATATTCCTCCTTACCAACTGTGGGTATGGCTCTAAGTTCGCTGAGGATGTGGAGGATGCCCGCCAGTGGGCAGCGAAAAACGGAATTCAACTGATGGTTTCCGACGAGGAGATGAAGAGGATGGAAGCGCAAGGCTGGGGAGCGTGGAGCAGTGGCGACGCCTATATTCATCCATACGGGTTGTCCGACGAAGAACGGCAAAAAAAGGCGGACAAGATGGTTTTCAATAATGGAGCCTATAAGCTCGGCAAAAAACTGGCGGAGCTGAAAGCCCATAATGAGAACGCTTTTAATTTCGTCGTCGGCTCTCTCTTGTCCAGGATAGACAGGGAGCGCAATAGCGGCACGGCGGTGTTGTCCCCTCTTGCCAGCACGTTTGCGAGCATGATGGAGAGTTCCTGGGATTTCACCCGGGACTTGGGCCAAGGCCCGGGAAGGTCAGCCGGGTTACCCGCCGGCATGAATTCCTCCATGAATGCGGCGACGGATTTGAATTTCACGAGCCGAGCTTCCGACAGGACTTCTGATAAGGAGGCGGAGGTGATCAGCCAAATACGGGCCATCAAGCAGTCCGTGGCCGAGTCCCCGGACGGGGCTTCCTGGTGGAGACGTTTCGGTGACGGCCTTGGCAGGATGGCAGCCCAGACGGCATTTTTTGTAGGCACGCAGGGGGTTGGCACATTTGCTGCTTTGAGCAATGACCGGATTGAGGAACTCCGGGGCCAGGGTGTCGGTGAAATGGAAGCAACGCTCCGAGGGTTCGCCGCCGGCGGCACGGAGGTGCTGGTGGAACGGCTGGGCGGTGAGAGCTTGTTTAAGACATTGCGGCTGTTTGGAAAGAAGATGCCGTTTGCCAGCAGGTTTGCCGGGTATATGGGAAGTGCCACGGATATGATGAGGAGGGGCCTGTATAAGAACGCCGCCGCACGCTACGGTACGGCCTCCCTGGCTTCCGGCGGTTCCGAATGGCTGGAAGAAGTGATTCAGCCAACCCTCCAAGCTCCGCTGGACGCAGGGCTTGCCCGTTTGTTCGGAAGTGAGAATGGGATGACGGTTGAGGATTGGAAAGAACAGCTGGGGGTTGCCGCCGATCCCATGCTCGCCTTGCAGATGGTGGCGTTCGGCGCCGTAGCCGGGGGAGCCCAGATTCCGGTGTTTGCACGGGAGGCTCAAGTTTCCCGGGTGAGCGCTCCGAAGATTATGGGGCTGGGTGTGGAGCGCGCCGAAGCGGAGAGGATTGCCAATATTGTGGACCCCGTGGAGAAAAACAGGGAGATTTTCCAGGCCGCGCTGAGCATGTCCGATCGGGCGGCGCAGATGGAGAATGTGCGCCAGGGTTTCTCTTCCATGAAAAAGGATTTTTCCTGGCTAGCCCGGCAGGAAGCCTACCAGGCAGAGGTAGAGCTTCTGAACCTTCCCCGCGTGGAAGATTTAGGGGACGGGAATTGGAGGTTCACCACCACGATAAGGGATGCGGAGGGGAAGGATTCCTACGATGTTCTGGAGTTGAATGAACAGGATGCCTCGGCGCGGATGCAGGCCCTCCTGCACGACGGGATTCGTCTGCGGATGCTTGAGGCACAGCAGGCGTTTGCCGTGGATAAGACGATCACCCAACTGGAGGGTTCCGGGAGGTACGTGTTTGAGGAGATGGGCCATGCCGAAACGATGGAAACGGCCCAGAAGCTGGCTGAGGGCGCCCGGCTGCGCATTGCCGATGGGGCGGATGTGAATGCCGAGGCCGCAGAGCTGGGAACTCGGATGACGTACAGGCAAGTGGCAGCCATGGATGAGACGTTCAAGGGCCGCGTGCAGCTGGGCGTGGAGCGCGGGGAGATTTCCACTGCAAAGCGGGCCCGCAGCAATGCGTACCGCGTGGCGATGAAGAACGGGCAGACGCTGATCCGCTTCCACAAGGGAGAGGTGACGGTTCCCGAATTGCTGGAAGAGGTGCTGGAAACGCATCTGACGGAGGACATGGAGAACACGAAGCACAGTCTGGATTGGTACACGGCCAACCTGCGTACCCTTCAGGATGCATTGCAAAAGGAAGGATATTTGGACAACGGAAAGAATTTGATCCGGAAGGATGGGGAGGTATCCGTGAAGGATGTGATTGAGGGGATGAGTATGCTGGCCAAGGGCGATGTGCTGGCCCGGGCCGCGGATATGAGGCTGCCCCATTGGATGAAGGATTTCCTGCAGATGGTGCGCCAGTGGGTTTCCTCCGCCAAAGCCCTGCTGGATTTGGGAACGGGACTGCACGAGATGGAGCGCCGCCGGCTGGCCGGAGAAAGTGTGCCGATTGATGCGGATTTCGCCCAGACGGTGTATGCTCTTTCCAATAACCTGGAATCCTACTGGATGCAGGAGGGGGCGCGGCAGGGAGAAGCCGACGCCCAGAGAATTGCTCAGGAGGTGACCGGCAGTGGGGTTTCCATGTCTTTATCCCCTTCCGGGGGCGAGATGTACAACGCTTCCGTTCTCAAGGCCGATCAGACCGCATGGGCCAGTTCCCTGAACGAGTTTCTGGAACATGGAACGAAGGATCCCACCACTCCTCTGAAGGTGTGTTCCATGCCAGATGTTCTTTCCGCTATGGGAATTGCCGGAAGGAATCTGGTAATGAGTCCCGGGGTGGTTGAGAAGGTGATGCACGGGAAGCATGATTTGACCCAGGAACAGATGCTGCAGCTTCCCGAAGCCCTGCACAATCCGATTTTGATTGTGGATTCCGCCACACAGGCCCATTCACTGGCGATTTTGACGGCCATCCGGACGGACGAGGGGAATGTACTGGTGGCTCTGCATCTGGACAAGAATACCATGCGAGGGACGCATCACGTAATTGCCAGCGCTTATGGCAAAAAGAACGGCTCCATGATCACCGACCAGATGAAGGCTGGCCACACGCGCTTCCTCAATAAAAAGAGAGCCCTTGCATGGGCACGTTCTGCCAGGCTCCAATTGCCTGGCGTCGCCTCCCAGAAGGGCAAGTCCAACGTATTAGAGCCAGAAGATGTTGTCAAGTGGAAAGAAGGGAATAACGCGACAGGCGGCGTTTCCCTTTCCCTGTCCGAAGATTCCCCGCTGGCCGTGAGCCGCGGAACGCAGAATCTGGAGGTGGTCCACCGGATTGCCGCCGACCTGCGGGCGGATGCCGCCACCTGGGGACGCTACGCAGGAAAGACGGATGAGGCCGCATTTCTGGTGAACGTGGGCCGGAATGTCTCCCTGGTGAAGAGCGCCCTGATGCACCTGCCCGCCGGGTACCGCGTGGCCGTGAAGCCCTACATCAACAGGTTGCAGATTCTGTCGGAGCTGGCGGCCAAGGGAAAGATAGACGAGACGAGGCTAGTAAACGCGTTCGCCCGCCGGGAGATTAAACGGGAGATGGCCGATGCGACCCGGGAGGATGTAGAGGAGGCGGAGGTTACCACCAAGACCACAGCCGCCGGCGTGGCGTGGGAGAAAGGGAAGAAGCCTACCCAGAAGTTTGCGAAGGAGGTGTTCGAGGATGAGATGGAGAAAGTTCGCAAGGCTTGGGCAGAAAACCGTCTGCACGAGCTGATGGCCGAGGTGATGGAAAAGACTGCCGGAAAGCTGGAAGCGTTGGCCAAGGACGGGATTTCCACCGGCATTGCGAGGATGCTGGACCAGGTGCTGAAGGTCCGTAAAAAGAACGGGAAGCAGCAAAAGGGGAAGATTTCCATGGAGGCTTACACGTATCTTCAAGAACAGGTGGTTCCCCTCCTGCGAATGACGGCGGAGGAGAAGGAAGCGGCCATTCGGGAGGCTGAAGCCGAGTGGAGCCGTTTGGAAAAAGAGAACCCCGACCAGATGGACGGTGAGGCCGTGGCACTGATGGAGGAGCTGAATGAGGAACTGACCCGCCTGTCCCTCTACGGAAACCTGGAAGGGATGAGTGTGGATGAGGCGGAGACCGCCGCCAGGACAATTGAGGCGTTTATCCGGACGGAGAAGGAACAGTGGGCCGCCGTACAGGAGAATGCAGCCGAACGGCTGAATGCGATTGGCAGGAGGATTGTAGAGAAGTTCAACCAGACCGGGAAGAAGGCCGATGAGAATACGCTGCGCGCCGCCAATGAGAAGTTCCACGGGAAGGTGAGTTTCAAGAATTTCGGCGATTTCATGGAGAACATGGACCAGCTGCTGACGCGCATGGGAACCATGCCTGCCCTGCAGGAGTTCACGACTGATATGCGCAGCCGACTGACGAATGCGTTCCAGCAGATGCGGGATGCCCGCGGATTACGAGCGACGGCCGTACAGGACCTGTATGAGAAGCATATCACGGAGAAGGTGATGAAAGGCCGGAAGGTGAGGAACCTGGCCGGCTGGGTGACGTGGTTCAAGACGAGTTATGATACGGGCGTCCGATTGAACGGATGGATTACGCAGACGGCACAACTGACCTTGGAACAGGCCCGCGAGGTGCGGGAAATGGATGCTCAGCAGAGGAAGGAGTTTATCAAGAAGCGCTGGGAGGAGGGGAGGGAGTATTTTTCCGAAGAGACGCTGGACCTTCTGCTGGTCCGCCTGCGGGAGCATGAGGAGGCCGCGGTCCGGGCAAAGGCCGAGGGCAAGAGGCCGCGCTACCGGAAGTACGTGACGGCGAAGGTATCCTTCAAGGGCGAAGATGGATCCCCGCTGGTATTGAGCCGGGATAATGCCCTGTACCTGGTGCTGCAGTCCGAGCAGGAAAGCTACCGGGAGATGATGAAGCAGCAGGGGTATACGCCGCAGGTGCTTTCTGCTTTGCGCGAGTACGTGGGGGAGGAAGGGATGGCGATTGGCTACGGGCTGAGGGAGATGTTGAAAACCCAGGGGGATAAGATCGGGAAGCTCTACGAGCAGGTGACAGGCGTCCCCTTCCCTCGCGTGGAGAATTACTACCCTGCCCGGTTCTGGGCTCTGGACGCCATGAGCGACGCGGATGCGGCAGATATGATTTCCGGCGTGCCGAGCACGAAGGGAGGCAACCAGGGCTGGCAGAAGGTGAGGACGAAGCACCACCGGAGGCTGGATACGAGCGTAGGAGCGCTTTCCGTGTTCTGGGAGGTTACTGATATTACCGACCACTGGTATTACACGCAGGATATTACGGCGGACTTCCGCGGGCTGCTTCGGCGCCGGGAGGTGGCGGAGAGCCTGGTGGCGAATCTGGGGAAGGATGATTTTGTGAGGCTGCGCCGTTGGGTGGACCTGCTGGAACGGGCCGGCGTCGTCCAGGGCCAGGCGGTGGGTTCCCTGGACAAGCTTCTCAATGCCGTTTATTCCGGCCAGGCCAAGGCGATTCTGGCGTTCCGGTTTGAGACATTGCTGAAGCAGGGATCTGCCGTGCTGAATGCGTGGATTGGTGATCCGAGCATCGGCTTTCTGGATTACCTGGGCACGATGGCAAAGATGCGCAACGGAACAGTGGAGATGGGGGTGATCAAAATGTTGAAGAGCGCCGAGTTCCAGGCACGGTTGAACGACCGGATTGACGTGGAGACACTGTCCCGCCTGAAGGATGATTCCTCCTACACGCTGGCGGAAGCCGCGCTGGTGTGGGGGATGAACGGGATTGAGTACACGGATGTGTTTTTCAATGCTGTGGGGTCCGCCGCGCTCTGGAATATCAAGTACCGACAGGCCGTGAAGGCCGGCGTTGAGGAAGGGAGGGCGAAGGATGAGGCGTGGCAGGCGGTGAGGAATGCGCTGCATTCCGCCCAGCCCCAGACGTGGATCGACAAGTCGTTTGGCGGCTTGCACCGCGGCGCCTGGGGACGCGCCATTTTCTACATGATGAGCGAGAACTACAACAAGACGGCTGCGATTTACGGGTTGGCCCGGGCCGGCTTTGCCCCGGGGGTGACATCCAAGCAGCGATGGACATCTTTGTCCAAGGCCGGGAAGGTGTGGCTGGCCTACGGAACATTTAATGCCATCATCGGCGCCATTCTGGATTACATGAAGGACGATGAGGATGAATGGGAGAAGCGGGATTGGAAGGGGTATCTCTACGCCGCGCTGACCGGGCCGTTTGCCGGAATGCCGCTGGTGGGCGAAGCCGTGGAGTGGCTGTTTTCCGAGTTGCTGGGGGCCAAGGTGTACACGGGGTCCGCCGGCCGCGCCCTGATTGATTTCCGCTCAGGCTGGAATGCCGCCTGGAAACTGGGCGAGATGATGCAGGAGGGAGGCCATGAAGCCGGGGATTACATGAAGCAGGTGATCCGGCTTGGCCGGGCGTTCGGTGCTGTGGGAGGGGTTGCCAACGGGATGGCGAATAAGGGAGTGCAGGCCGCAGGGCAGTATATGACGCTGGGATCCGCGCTGATGAACCCGGTGAAGACTGTGGAATATATAATTAGATAATGATTTTTCTATTCGTTTATTAATAGTTTGCTTTTCTTTAAACTTTTATAATTTTTTTTAATTTGACGTCTATAATTGTTAGTATAATATCGAAATGCCAAAATTATAATATATGCTATAAGCGGAATAATAATAATAATACCTATATTCCAATGATGATGTGTGGCTGTGGAACCCTCCCATTTTAATAATAAAACTAATCCACATATAGCAAGTAATGTACTGATAAAGAAAAATAGTGCAGATGTACGTAAACCCATATTATTAAATTTTGATGCATGCTTATCGACACTTTCCAATGCCTTACAAGAACCGTCTAAAATAGTTCTTAATAATTCACGATCAGAATTTATATACGGCGACAAAATCCAATCTTTTTTACCATTTTTAGGATCTTCTAGACAATGGGATTTTATTGTAGAAATACAAATCTTTTTCCGTCGTTCAGTAAAACAATGTAGAGTATTTAGAGTAAAATCTCTTATACCAAAGAAAAAAGAAGACAAAAAAGCCACACCTATACAAATAGATAAAAAATTTTCGGAGCCCTTCCAAGGACTGGTACAACTATCAACGAGATTGCAGGCGCAAGAATAACATTCCTGCACATAAGAGAGCAAGTAGCACATAGAGAGAATGAAATGTTAATCAGCAGGACTTTAGATATTTCCGAAAAAGAGACTTCCCCTGAAATTTCATAACCAAAAATTTCAAAAAGTTTTTCAAAATAAACTTTTTTGATTCATTTACATAAACATCAGCCTTTAAATCGGTCTGATCATTCTCAAAGCGCATAAACAGACAGTCTACAATCATATAATTATCATTATTATGAAAAAACTTTATATGATTAACCGTCTTAAAGGATATTTGGTCTTTCCAAAAAGAGAGAATTTTATAGAAATAAACAATTTCCTCATTAGGCTTCTCTTTCTGAATTAAAATATTTATCTTTATTCCTTTTGCTAACGCTCCTGCAAAACTATCAATTATGTCCCTATCTCCATACACTTCTGTGCGCAAACTATTACAAAGTAAACAAACTGATTTTTTTGCATATTGAAGAGATTTTTCTATAAAGATAGCAGTATGGTCTCTAGAGTCATTGCTTATCTTCAAAGGCTTTCCATTTGACATTGCCCACTCTAATTTATTAGCAAAGTCATTTAAAGCTTCCTCATCTCGCTGCTTACATTCCTTTACAGGTGCTAAGACCTGTTCTTCAGAAATATTCTGTTCGCTCCCTTTCATGGCGATTACTTTGCGGGTTTTAAAAATAATAAATAGAAAGAATTCTTAATTGGGAAGATAATCTTTTTGGAAGTATTCTATATTAGAGTAGATAGTCCACAACTTCGTTGCCTCAAATAACAGTTTATAACTGTCATCAAAATCGAAATTTGTCATCTTCATATCCATCTTTATATGCTCCCGATAATACAACAAAACAAGATCATCAAAAATCCTGTAGTTTAAAAATCAAGAAAAGAACATAGCTATCTGTGTCGATGATAAGTTCCAGACTTATGATCCCAATGACCGCCATTAGAATCCAGACGCCCCGGATGGGCTTGCGCAGGGACAGCAACAAGAGCCGCGAAAAAGACCAGCAGCAAATGAATCTTGGACATGCACACAGTTATACTCATATACTCAATGAAATCAACCACTTATTACGCGTGATACCGTAACACATAAATATAATGAACTATAAATGAATAATATACAAAAAAGACCAACAAATAGAGCGAGCACTAAAGATATGCTAGCATTTGGTAAAAAAAATGATATCCTCCGCGCCCGTTTTTCAATCAGTTCTTCTCCCGATGCCTCTGTGACTCACAACATCACATGCTTGCCCGACCACCTTTGATAGTCTATGCTCCATGCCATGGACGCCTACCTCTTCCCTGCCTTATTCTGCCTGGTCCTTTGCGCCGCGTTTGTCTGGCTGGCCGTCAGGAGAATGCGAGCCAGCAAACCGCACCGTGTGTTCTTATGGCTGGCCCGGTTCTTCGGCGTGATGGTCGTGATGGGAGTGGACAGTATATGCAAGGCGGAAGGAATCATCCTGGGGGGCTTGGTCGTGGTTGCCGGGGCTGTGATGGTACTGATGATTGTCTCTGGAGTAATCAGGGAGCTGGGCGCACGGAAGAAGGCTGAGCAGGATTTCGCACAGCCTGAAGCCGAGGAGATACCGAAGAAAGAAGAGGAAGGGGTGATGGTTCCTGTTACGGAACAGGACGATGGAGAAAATAAAATAACGGAGTCTTCTAAACAGACATCCGAAAATTGTGATCACATTCAAAAGTCATACTTCTGGAGTGCATTCATTGCTTGGGGATTTGTAATTTTTCTTTTATGCGCCGGATGGTTTGCATGGAAGGATTATATCCTGCCGAATCTGGAAATAAAAAATGCACTACAAAGAGAGCTTCAAGTAAAAAAGGAATACGAGTCGAAGCTTCAAGCATTCCAAAATTGGAATAGGATAGAGGGAATCGAGTTTTTATGCGTGATGGATATTTTCAAGGACAAAGACCCTCAAAACATCCTTGTACGAGAAAGAGAAGCAGCACTGCGTATAATTAATTTAGCAAGGTTTTTATATAAAGTTCCCGAAGCCAGGAAGAAGGTGGTGGAAGCTTACGGCGAGGAGTGGACGCAGGCTTTTGAGGCTACGCCGGACGAACACAAGGGGCGGCTGTGTGGAGAGAAGGTGTTGGAGGAGTTTTATTCCAAGCCAGTGGACAGAGAGGTTGAATCCATAATCCGGTCTTATTCCAAGCCGGGAGACAAGGATGCCGATTCCATGATCCGGTTTTTGTCTTCCGTGGATGCTCCGGAAGGTATCCGCGGGAGCAAGGATGTGTGGAGGGTCTTTATGGCACCTTTAATTCCACGTCTTCAAAAGGAAATAAATAAAGTTAACGAGATTTTCGGATTAGAACTTCAAATAAGAAAATATTAACTCATTTTCTTTTTCACCCATTCATCAATATCCACTACTTCCCCAGGTTTCAGGTGCAGCGCAATCCACGCCCGGAGAATGGTGTTTTCCAGTTGCAGGGCCTCAAGACTCCCCTGCTCCACTCCCCTGATCACGCCCAAGAACGGTCTCTCTTCTTCCATCAGCTCTTCAATGCGGCCCCGTGACTTGGCTGGTATTTTTCTCCGGACCGACATCCAACCATAGACCGTGTGAATGCTGACTCCGCATTGTTCGGCGAGCCAGTTACAATCCTTTCCGTTTTCCTTGAGCCATTTCTTGATGTCACTTTTCGAGTGCATTCCTTAATGCTATCATACCGAAAAAGAGAAAACAAGAGGTGATGCTTCTGGAGAGGAAACAAAAAAGCCCAGCAGGTGCCGGGCTTAGTTTACGTTTTTGACAGGTGAGACTTAGGATGAAATTTCGTCGTCTGATTTCATGTTCGATTTGATCCTGTTGAAAATAGCTTCTTCAGCTTTTCTATCCAAGACTTCATTGGCCCATGTGTTTACCTTTTTCTCCTCTATTCCGCATGCTACCAGCCATAAGTATGCTTGTGCTTCTGTAAAGGTATAAACATATTCGCCGTTATCTTCCCTATTTTCTGCCTCCTTATCAGAGATTTTGTCATAAGCTCCAAGCTTGGCGTTTTTAAGTGAGAAATTTTTCTCCTTTTCCTTCTCTCTACTTATAATAGCTTGCGCTTCTTTATCGAGCACATCCGCCAAAACAGATGAAGGATCTTTTGTGTAATCATTTTTAGAAGTCTTCATGAATTGCGTGCCCGCTAAAAAAGCACTTCTCCACAACAAAAGGGAATTGTCACAAACAGGGTGTATCCATACACGCGTTTCTCCTTCTTGATTTGATCGAGAACCAATGCATTCGGCAACCTCATTTAGAGTTTGCGAAGCCCACAATTCAACAGAATCGAACCCTTCATCTTTCGCTGCTGTTACCCACTTTTCCCACTCTTCTTTATCTGTAGGAGTAATGGCACAATTCTTTTTATCCCAAAAAGAAGAATCTATGAGGCCGTTAGCATGGTCTTTTATTATCTCGTTTATTTTAAAAAGGTTAGTATCGGAGATTCTGGTACTGCTATAGAACCAGTTTTTGACTGTCCCTTCAGATAACCCTAATTGTGCAGCAAGCCATTTCAAAGATAGTTCATTACCTTTAAGATATTCCTTGATTGCCGATTTTTCAGGCTCCTGAGGATCTCTAGAGGCAGGCACTATCAAGTTTTCATCACTCTTCATAAGTGGTATTCTATATGTAGAATATTCTAAATGTCAACTATTACTGCCCATGATAGAATCTTTTCTATCTTTCTTGTTGCATGTATGAGTAAACATGTTATCACTGTGTACATGGAGCAGACTTTAGGAAAAGCAAGACTACTAAATCAGCGCGAACTGGCAGCTTCCCTCCGGGTCAGTAAGCATACTGTAATAGCTTGGGCAAAAGAAGGTTGCCCGTGCGTTTACTATGGAATCAAATGCTCTCCTGGGCGTGGTTCCCGCCCCCGTTACGATCTGGAAAAGGTGAAAGCCTGGCTGGAGGAACGGAGCAAGAAAAGAACTTCTGTGGCTTGAGCAAGCCACCCGTGGACATGCGGCCCATGTCCGAAAACAACGAAGGCCACCTGCGTCAACAGATGACCTTCAGTAACGGGCGTAATCCCGATCAACTAAAACGTATGACTACTAATACAATAAACAGAAGTCCGCAAGGCGAAAATGCCTTGATGCCGCAGAACGGTGTTGTACCGTTCCAGAACGAAACCCTGAATTGCACGGTCCGCGCCGTGGTGAAGGACGGGGAACCCTGGTTTGTCGCAAAGGATATTTGCGATGCGCTAGAACTCCGAACCGATAACCTGCGTGCGATTCTAGAAGAGGATGAGATTGATACGATCAACCCCTATACTATAGGGGTTGCTCAAAACGGAGGCCGCGCGCCTCTCATCATCAACGAATCCGGACTTTACTCCCTGATTCTCCGCTCCCGTAAGCCGGAGGCGAAGAAGTTCAAGAAGTGGGTGACCGCTGAAGTTCTCCCCTCCATCCGGAAGCACGGAGCCTACGCAACGGAAGCAAAGCTGGAAGAGATGCTTGCCGACCCGGACACCATGATTCTGACTCTTCAGGCGTTGAAGACCGAACGAGAGAAGAGAAAGGCTCTTGAGGTGAAGGCTGCGGAAGATTCACCCAAGGTACTGTTCACTGACGCCGTGATGGCCTCCAACAGCTCTATCTCCATCCGTGAACTAGCGAGGTTTCTGCACCAGAACCATATTGACATCGGTCAGAACCGTCTTTTCCGACAACTCCGGGAAGAAGGTTACCTGTGCAAGAGCGGTACGGATCACAATCTTCCCACCCAACGGGCTATGGAGCTTGGACTTTTTGAGGTCAAGAAAGGCGCCTATATTGACTCCAAAGGAACCAACGTTGTGACCCGCACCACGAAAGTGACAGGCAAAGGTCAAGTGTACTTTGTCAACAAGTTCCTGGCGCAGACATCCGAAGCAGTGTAGTTACCATTTCCCCCGTTTCCTTCTGGAAGCGGGGGATTTTTACTGCCCCCGATATGGCATAGCCGTGTGAAGATGCAACGTAGCATCCAGCCATTCTTCCGTCGTGAGTCCGCGTCTGGCCGCTTCAATCTGGATAAGCCGATACCGCTCGTTGGAAACCCTGATATGTACGTCTGTTTCCCTGTACAACTTGGCGTAGTGACTATCAATGAGGTTGTCCAGCAGCCGTTGCTTGTCAGCGGGGATGGGGACCGTAGACAGCCATTTGTCTATCATGCCCTTTTTGACAGCACAGCGGTGTGCCAGTTCTTCCCGAGTCATGCGGGTGTCCCGCAAGAAAACCCTGATTTTAGCCTTGAGATCATCCATGCGTGCATTTTTCGCATACAGGAAATCTTGGCAAGGCTTTTCTTGGATATTTTCGTCAACAAGAAATATTTATTGACTTTTGTTAGAGATGTAGGAAAAAATGTTTTCGCAATCCAATAAAAAACCAAGTTATGAAGATAACAACCCAACACCACCACCGAATCCTCAACGAGGATTATTCCCCCGCATCTTCCAGAGCAGCGCTACGGATAAACTCTTCAATAGTTTGTCCCGTGATTTGTGCAGCCTTGGAAATGAGTTTTAAGTCCTCTTCCGAAAGAGGAACCGCCACCGCTGCAACACCATTCAGCACAGGAAAAGAGGAAACTTTCTTTTTAACATCTTCTTCCTGCTTTGCCATTTCCTTCCGTATCAGCTCAAGCTTGGCGGCCGGAATAGGTTTTTTTGCCATCCAATTTCTTACAGTACCATATTTTACGAGGCATTTTGCAGCAAGCCATTCATAGGAATAACCATTTTCATCTAGCCATCTCTTGATCTCCTCTTTTGTCGGGGTCATGTGGCAACTGTAACGAAAAGTGACAAAAAGTCAATGCAATAGGGGCTATTGGTAAAAAAAGATTACAAATACTATTGACATAGTAACGAAAAGTGACATTTTAGAGACATCAAAGAGACAACAGAAACAAGCAATTCATGAGCACAGCACAAAAACACGAAAAACGAATCGCCCTCCCCGCTCAGGTTCTCCTTCTGGAAGAAGGAATCGCCCGGGGATTGGGAATAACCATAGGAGAACGCATGAGAGCCTTGGCAATAGCGAAAGCTCAAAGAGCGCTCACCTCGAAGAAGACCCCCCAGCCCAAGAAGCCCGCGGCATGAATAGGCCTCTTACAAGAACAGACCTGATGA
>ERZ824488.1861-NODE-1861-length-21190-cov-4.952401_pt1 | contig 21190 bp, 8 predicted proteins | sample MGYA00519936_ERZ824488 | MGnify/ENA primary metagenome ERZ824488 (study PRJEB31778, sample SAMEA3449153) | human gut metagenome | biome: human gut; feature: human-associated habitat; material: faeces | place: United Kingdom | collected 2010/2012 ... | reverse complement strand
CAGGCGTAGGAATTTCAAGAAGTCGTGGTATTTCACTTGCTGAAGGTGATTACATCCTTTTTCTTGATTCTGATGATTCTATAAATTCAGAGTTGCTTAAAAAGTTATCTAACACAATTGATACTTTTAACTCTCCAACACTTATCAGGTATCAAGCCAATTTAATTGGTGACGCTGAAAACAAAGATCACCAAAGGTACAATTTTGACCCAGATTTTTATATGCCTACTAATGGAATAAATGGAACTAGAGCTTTAAGATTGTGGTCAAAACCTGGCAAAAAATATTCGGTATATTGGTTGTATGCATTTAAAAAATCTCTTTTTTCAAAGGTTCCGTTCACAGCTGATTTTCGTTGTTATGAAGATGTTGCTTTTCTTCCAATTTTAATTTCAGCTTCTGAAAAAGTTGTTTGTCTGAATTATGCAGGTTACAATTATAGTTACCATGTATCTGGAAGTTTAACTACTATTACAACACTTGAACTTGAACGTGAGCGTGCATTAGAGTTTTTACGTGCTTATGAATATGCAGTTTCTAACTTTATTAAACTTGAATGTACAACTACAGAGGATATTGCATTTTTCGTAAATTACTATACAGGCCGACTTCAAAGGAAATTTAATATATTATCTAATGAATTAAAAGAAGAATTTGAGCCTTTATTCTCAAGAACAATTGTATCTGTTGAAAATATGCGAAAATTTATAAAATAAATTTTCTGCGTAAAAAATGGACATTAATAATTTTATTAGTGTCCATTTTTTATTACTATTTTTTTATAACATGTTTGTGAATCATATAAGTTCCTGTTCCTAGAAGTAAAATTATGAATGATATAAATGCAATGTACATTGGTACAGAACCTGTACTAATTGATAATACTACAATTGCTAAATCTTGATCATCTTCACCTTCTACATTGTTATTTGGTGTTGAATCTATATCAAGTACACCATACTCATTATAGTCTTTGCTTATTTCTGCTACATTTACTTTTTGGCCTAAATTCTGTTCTGAATTTTTCCATCTTAGCACAATTGGTACTACTGCACTTTCTCCAGGTTTTAATAATGTATCTTTTAAGTAATCTGTTGTTACTATTCCTGCTTCTTCAACTTTCCAATTATATTGAGTATTGTCTTCTGCAAAGAATTCCAATCCGTCTGGTATTCTATCTTTTATCTCTTTTGCATATCCTTCTATTTCACCTTCATTTGTTATCTTTATTGCATATACATATTTTACTGTTGTCTTACTTAATTTCTTTTTGTTTAATTCAACTTTTACTATTGGTTCTGGATTTTCTGTTCCATTATATCCTGTATTTGTTTCTTTTACTACTCCATCTTCTGTTACTTGAACTTGAGTCACATATTTTAATAATGATAAATCAAAATATTTCATTTCTATGTATTCTTTGTCTAAATCATCTTCTTTTTCATTATTATTTCCTGGTTCAGAATCAGTATCTTTTATGTCTTTTCCATTTTTATCTGTATTTTTTGATATTTCAGCTGTGTTAATTATAACCTTGTTTCCACTAGTAACATTGTCTTGAGTTACTTTAAATGCAACTTTTACTTCTATATAATCTGGTCCATCTTTCATAGTATCTTTATCATATGCTAATAATAAGTTTGTGTTTGTCTTATAATAAGGATATTTTTCTTTGCTATAATCATCTGGTTTTGCTGTTATTTCTTTTCCATTATCTTTTGAACCATATTCAGTTTTGATTGATACTGCATTTTCTACACTATTTGTTTCATTTCCATCTTTATCATACATTTTCCATTTATACTCTTTGTTTGTAGTATTTTCTGGTAAAAATGTTACTCCCTCAGGAATATTATCTGTTATCTCATTTGCGTATCCATCTACTGTTCCTTCATTATATACTCTTAATGTGTATATAACTGTTTGACCTTTTACTACTATTTTTGGTTCTTTGGTATGTTCATATTTTGCTGTTGTTGATTTTCCTGAATCTAAATCAGATGTATCAACTTTTGGTACTCTATCTGTAATTTCTTTATTATCTATTTTTGTTATAAACTTACGTAATGCTAAATCGAATTTCTTTGGAATGATTATGTCATAATCCTCATCATCTTCTTTTTCATCTTTGTTATTTGGTTCTGAATCATTATCATCTCCATCATCTTGTGTGATTTCTGCTATGTTCTTTAATTTCTTTTCTTCATCTGTTACAACTTTGAATTCTATTTTTACTTCTGCATAACTTACACCTTTGTCTATTCCTGTTCCTTTAGATTCATCATAATTTGTTTGGCCTTTTTTGCTTGCGTCAAATCCTGGAATTACTGTATCTTTCAAATATGTTGTTTTTATTCCTTCTGCCCATCCTTGTGATGCATTGCTAAATTCTTTCCAGCCATATTTTTTGTTTATTTCACTGTTTGGTAAAAACTCTAAGCCAGTTGGTACTGTATCTACTATTTCTTCTGCTTTCGCATCTACTTTTCCTTCATTATATACTCTTAATGTATATTCTACTGTGTCTCCTTTTTTTACTGTTACTGGTTTTTGGTCTTTATCTACTCCAAATGTATATGTTGCATCTGCTGTTTCTATTGCTTTTTCTCTTTTCTCTAGTGCATCTACATTTGTTATACTTAAGTTTCTCTTTTCTCCACTTGCTATATCTTTTGTTTTATTTGCATCATCTTTTAATCCTGATACATATTTTTTTAATGCCAAATCATAAATTATTTCTTTTTTAGGAATTACTACATCAAAGTCTTGGTCATCTTCTGTTTCTACTTTATCATTTGGTGTTGAATCATTATCATCTCCATCATCTTGTGTAATTTCTGCTATGTTCTTTAATTTCTTTTCTTCATCTGTTACAACTTTAAATTCTATTTTTACTTCTGCATAACTTACACCTTTATCTATTCCTGTTCCTGTTTGGTCATTATGATTTGTTTGATCTTTTTTACTTGCATCAAATCCTGGAATTACTGTATTTTTCAAATACTCTGTTTTTATTCCTTGTTTCCAACCAGAGTTTGTTGAATCATTAAATTCTTGCCATCCATATTTTTTATTTACTTCGCTATTTGGTAAGAACACTAATCCATCTGGTACTGTATCTACTATTTCTTCTGCTTTTCCATCTTCTTTTCCTTCATTATATATTCTTATTGTATATTCTACTGTGTCTCCTTTTCTCACTGTTACTGGTTTTTGGTCTTTATCTACTCCAAATGTATATGTTGCATCTGCTGTTTCTATTGCTTTTTCTCTTTTCTCTAGTGCATCTACATTTGTTATACTTAAGTTTCTCTTTTCTCCATCTGCTATATCTTTTGTTTTGTTTGTATCATCTTTTAATCCTGATACATATTTTTTTAATGCCAAATCATAAATTATTGGTTTATCTAAAACTAATTTTTCAAAATCTTCATCATCTTCATGATTATTTTCATTAAAATTTGATAAATCATTATTTGAATTTGAATCAATATCTTTTGTTGTAACTTGACCATTTTTATCTTTATATTCTGTTATTGCGACAACATTTCTTAAATTATCTCCATCATTCAAATTATCTAAAACGACACAAGCCACTTGAACTGTATGTATATCTAATTTTTTAGTTGTTGCATTAAAAGCAGTTAATTTTGTATTACTTAATTTTGAGGTTGTAATACTCGTTTTTCCTTTTGCAACCTCTACACTGTTCAAATCTTTTATTGAGCTTGTTTTATTAAAATCACTCAAAGATAAATTGTCTACTGCATTTGGAATTGTATTTAACTTTATCTTTTCTGCAGAACTTGGAATCTCCCAAGCATTATCAGTATTTACATTATGATTAACAATTACGCCCAATCCCTCTGGAATATAATCTGTTATTTTGCTTGCATATGCATCAACATTTCCTTCATTAAATACTCTAATTGTGTATATAACTACATCACCAACTTTTACTTGAACTGGTGTTTTTATATCAGAAAAATTAGATGTAGTAGTTGAATCATTATTATCTGTTAATGGTGACGTATCTGGATTTTTTGCTCTATTTTGAGCAACTTTATTTACTGTATCAATTGACTTTCTTAAAGCTAAATCTATTGTACCTGGAACTTGTATTTTTTCAAAATCGTCATCATCTTCTTGACCTTTATAATAATAATTTGTTTTTGTTAAATCAGAATCATTGTTTTTTCCTTCATAATTCTCCCAACCTTCTTCTGTTGTTGGTAACTGTACATTATTTGGAGTTGAATCTATATCATTTGATAATGGATTTCCACTTGTATCAGTCATCTCTGTTATTTCAGCAATATTTGTTACAACCTTGCCTTTTGCGCCATCTGTTACTTCAAATTCCATATATATTGGTGAAGATTTTTGCCCACTTGAAAGTTCATATAAATATGAATTTGTCTTTTTATATGCAATTGTACTACCTGCTTGAGTACATTCACTATTTTTTGCACTTGCATATGCAAATCCACTAGTTACAAAAGAGATTCCTGAAGGAGGTAAATGATCTATTACTTGATTTATTCTAACTGTGTCATCTCCTTCATTATATAATACTAATCCATATATGACTCTGTCTCCTACTTGAACTTCTATAGGATTTTTGGGATGATAATATTCTTTTTGATTAAATGGATTTGTTCCTGTTGCATCCTGTTGAACAGGTACTCTATTATTTTTTCTTCCGTCATATGCAATTGCCCATTGTCCTGATGAATTTTTTCTATATACCATCGCAATATATTTTCTTAAAGCTACATCATAATTTTTTGTAATATGTGTATCAAAAGTATATGAATCTTTTACATTCTCTCCTGGAGTTTCTGTTCTATTTATTGATAATAATGGTTGCATATTGTTACCTGTTGTAGCAGTCCATACAGTTCCTTCTGATGTTGTTGTTATTGTAGAAACAGTTAAATTTATATCTATACTTCTAACTTTTGTATTTAATGGGAAAGCAAAATAAAAATTCTTTCCTTCTAATGCTTCTTTTGTTTGAGCTAAAACACTTGTTGTTGAAGTATTTGAAGAAGTTAGTAAATATCCAGTTGCACCCATATTCATATCTAATACATTTCCACTTTTATCTTTAAAAGTAAAAGCTATTGAATAATCATTTGTTGATTTTCCACCTTGTGAAGGTTCAATTTTAAATGGTCCTACATATAATTTGCTACCTTCGATTTCATAAGTTGTAGTTGTAGGTTTTGTAATTTTAGGATTAACATTTGTTGATGATGAATTTGGAACAATATTAGTACTTCCACTAAAATTATCAATATAAAATCTAATCATTTCTCTGATATATGTTCCTTTTCTTCCACTATATCCCCATCTATCATTACCTTCTAAAGCATCCCAATCGCTATCATTTCCTGTACTGTTTCCAAAATACACTACATCATTCATCATTTCAGAAGAATTAGCATTTGATACTTTAGAATAATTTGTTGCTTGCCATACAGCACATTGATATGCAAAAACTAAATCATCTTCTGTTAAATATTTTTTTATTTGTTCAACAGTAACTGGATTTTCTGTATTAGCAGTTGACTTTATTAAAGAATTATAAATTTTACTTAGTTTTATTTCTTTTAAATTTGCTGAATCCTCTGGAAGAACTGCATTATTTATAAGCCATAATATCTGACTTTCTCTGCCATTTGCTATATTACTGTATGCTTCTTTTAAAGTTGAGGCTGTTGCTTTTCCTAAACTTTTATATGTTCCCGTATTCTCACCATTTTCTTGTGGGAATTTTCCGTCCTTATTTAAACATATAATTGTAGTTTCAAAATCATTGCTTCCAGCATATACTCTATAAGAATTCCTTGTATTAAGCCTATATGCAAATTTTAATTTTTTACTAGAATCACTTAGAAAACTACTCTCGTGTAGTAATGTAATTCCAAACTTTTGCTCTGTTCCTTTCTGAGTATTTTGAATCTTAGCCAATACTCTAATTGAAATCATTATTAAAAATACCATTATACATAGTATTGTAAAGCATTTTTTTACTCGTTTATTCTTCATATCCCCATCCTCATTTTTATCCAGATAAAATTATCCTATTTTATATAATATATTGTATATCTTTAAGATAATTTGTCAATTGCCGTTTTTATATATTTTTATTCTATTCTTACTCCCAACTGTATTTCACCATTTATTACATTTATGTTATTTTTCTGTTTCTAAAAGAATTGCTAAATATGCAAAAAAGTGTCACTTGGTAATGTTTTTTCTCTGTCAAATTCCTACCATTACCAGTGACACTTTTGCAATTAATTCTGCACTAATATTTTAATTTTATGGAGCACACTGCGCTCCTCTACATTATTTTAGTTGTCATTTAAAACGTCCCCTTGACGACCATGTCATTTCTTCCATCACTATTGACACTTTTGCAATTATTTTTTCTTAATTATAATTGTTACTTCAGTAATCATTATTATCAACATTATGCTTGCAATTATGATATGAGAATTTTCACCTGTACTAATTGCAAATATAATTTCTGTTCTTGAAACATTGTCAACTTCATTCATATCTGTGAAACCTGCATTATTACTTAATGAAGCAAACTCAATAACATTTTCTTTTGTTCCAAGATTTTTTTCTGCATTTTTCCATTTCAAAACAACGTTATAAGAAACTTCCTCACCTGGATTCAACTCATCAGTCTCAATAGTAGCAACACTTTCAGAAATATTCCACTCTGGATTATCTTCTTTTACCATTGTCATTCCATATGGAATTTTTTCCATTACAGATGCTTTTCCTGAAATTTCTCCATCATTTCTTACTACAACTTTATATATTACCTCAACATCTACTATTGAAATTTCTTTTCTTTCAATTTCTGCTTTTGCAAAGTTGTTATTAACATCAATTTCTTTTCCATCAATTTTTATTTTACTTATATTTGAAGATAGATTAAAATTAAATACTTTCTTTTTATAATAATAATTTACTTCAATCTTCTCTTTTATCATTTTTCCATTTGCATTTTGAGGATACTGTTCTTTAATTATATTATAATTATCAAAGCTTTTCTCCTCAGCTTTATAATTATCACCAATTAATCCATCTAATTCTATTGATTCTGCTAATTTTTCATTTGTATCAATATCAAAATAGTTTATAACAACACCCTCAGAAGCTCTACTGTATTTATATACAACATTAATTGGAGTTTTAGTCATAATTCCCTTAGTATTTTCAGGAACTTCTTTTAAGAAATATCCATCAAAACTTTTACTTTCTGACTCATAACTATCACCTTCATAACCAGTTAACGTTACATCATCAACTAACTTTTTCCCGTCTTCTGATAAATATTGAACTAATACACTTGCCTTATATTTATAGTAATATATAACTTCAATTGCATCTATTCCCATTGTTCCTTTACTATTTTCAGGAAGTTTTGTTTCATCTAAATCATATCCATCAAAGCTTTTAGCTGAAATCTCATAACTATCTCCTTCTTTTCCAGAATGTAGGCTGTTTGATAAAATTTCACCTGTTACCAAGTCTATATGTTTCTCTACGACTCCCTCTGAAACATGGATATAATAATATTTCAATATAATTTCATTTTCTGTCATTATAACTGTTTTTTCAGCTGGTTCTTCAATTAATATATATTTATCAAAATTTTTTCCTTCAGAAGTAAATGACTCTCCTACTACGCCATCCTTAACTACCTCTGAAATGACAGTATTACTTATTTTATCCACATATTGCACAGTTACTTTTGTATTTTTTAAATAATAATATGTGATTGTAATAGTATCAAATCCAAATTTTCCTGTTGTATCTCCATCAGCAGAATCAAAAGTATAACCTTCAATATTTTTTTGTATAATATTATATTCCTCATCAATCTTTCCAGAGATTTTATCTGTAGGAGCGATTTCTTTTCCTGTTGTTTTGTCAATATAACGAACATTAATGCTTGAATATTCTCTTAATTTGTAATAATAAATTACATTTGTCACTAGTCCTTCAAATTCACCACTTGCATTCTCAGGTGTAACAGCTAATTCGTATTTATCATCTAACTCGGTTGTAATTGGACTTGTAGAATATCTTGTTCCTGTTTTACCTGAAATAGTTTCAATACTTGCTCTAGTTCCATCTTTTAAAGGTACTCTAGTTTCAGTTTCTTGTAAATAGTGGTATACCTTGACAACTGGCAATCTTTCCTCATAGTAATACACTATTTCTTGCGTACTTTCAGTATATTTTCCTGAACTATTTGTAGGTAAAATATATTCTCCATTTGCATCTTTTTGTAATTCATATTTTTCTAAATCAATCTTTGGAGTTGTAGTATAATCATCTCCAACTTTTGATGTATATTCTTCATCTTCTGCAACTTTTTCAGTAGTTCCTTTTAAATAGTGGTGTACTATCAATTTTGCCATTTTATCATTTTCTACTGTAAATTCTTTTACACCATCATCCGTAAAATCAATAGTTTCAGCTGTATCTTCTAAGAAATATCCTATTGGTGCTGTGATTTGTTTAAATTCATATTTTCCAAATGGAATTTGAGTTATGGCAATACCATCATAATTTGTAGCAATTCTAATCTCAAACATTTCTGATGAATCTGCTTCTGCTTTTTCAATTTGTTTTAATTCAAAAACTCCTCCTGTTATACTATTTTTAGTAATACTATCTACATTTTTTATAGTTATCTTATTTTGAGTCAATACAAAACTTGCTACTATTGTTTTATCTTCCTGAACATTATCAAAACTTGGTATTGTGACCTCGCCTTTACTATCAGTTGTAAACTTATACTCCTCATCATTGATTTTTATTCCTATTAATTCATAACCTTCTTTTGGAGTAATTGTTATTTCTTTTTTAGAGGAATCTCCAAATTTTACTGTTTCATATGCTTCCTCATCTTCTCCTGATATATTTCCACCTTTTGCTCCACAAATTTCTGCTACACTTGTACATATTTTGAATTCTTTTCTTTCATGTGGTATGTTAAGCTTTTGAATCTCTCCATACTTCTCATTTCCTGCACCTACAGAAAATTTGTACTCACTATTTGTAATATCATATTTTTCATCTGCAACAATTTCCTTTGCAGTATACATTCCCTCTGGTAAATCTAAAATAATTTTTCCATCAGTATCGGTTGTCACAACATAGTACTCGTTATTATCAATCAATTCTTTGTTTCCAATGAAATTTCCTTTACTATCAGCTGCAAATTGACTTTCTCCTTCTTCTGAATAAATAACAAATTTTGCTCCAACAACAGGGATATTTGTTTCTGCATCCTCTGCAGTTATTTCAAAATAAGGACTATCTTCAATAATAACTTTAACAGTATCATCTTGAACTGTATATTCTTGATTTCCATCACTAATAAATTCCAACTTATCATCTGTTTGTTTAACTTTAAATGTCATATCTTTTATTTTTGAAAATCCAGATGGTGTACTAATTTCTTTTAAAACATATTCTCCGTTTTCTTTTTCATCTTTACCTACAATATATTTATATAGGTTATTTATTGTTATTTTTCCATTTTCATCAGTTGTATATTCGCCTACCAATTTTGAATCTTTGTATAATCTGAATTTTGCTCCAGAAATTACTCCATCACTTGAAGTACCATTTAATTCTCTTTTACGTTTTGTAATTTCTAAATTATATGTAGGAATTTTCTCATCTTCTATTTTCAATTCACACACTGGTAAATTGTTTTCAATACTTATATTTGTTTGTTTTACATTTTCTCCTACAGTTTTTATTATGTAATCATTATCTTCTTGATTTATTTCAAAAGTAATTGGATTTGCTAAATAATATCCTGTTGCTTTTGTTTCTTCTAATTTATATTGCTTTCCAACTTTAATTTCATTAAAATCAAGTGTTCCTGTATTATCAGTTGTTCCAACTCTTTCATCAGATGTCTCTCCTTCAGCAGAAAGCTTATAACGAACTCCACTTAGCTCTTTTTCATCATCTTGGCTCACTTTTTTTATTCTTAAAATTGCTTTTGGACTATCCTCTAATTGAAATTTTACTAAATATTTATTGTTTGCCTGTTCTTGTATGTCGTAAAATTTATCATTGCCTAATTCTGCTAAATTTGTGATATTTACTCCATACTCATTTTTATCGTTTGTATAAACATTAAAACGAATTGGTTTTTCATTTATCTCATAATTCTCTGGTGCCTTGATTTCTAATAGTTCATAATCTTGATGTACATATAAATCATTAAAAATAATTTGTCCATTAGCATCTGTTGTTCCAGTTTTAATATCGCCTACTGTACTTCCTTGAATTTTATACATTGCACCTGGTAATAATTTTGTTAATGCTGACTGATATTTTGAAATTTGCAAATCAAATTTTGCTACTGTTCTAATACCTAATTTTGTTGGCTGAGCCTGCATTTTAAATTTTCCCTCAGCAGTATTTAAAGTATATTCGATTCCATAGTGACTATATGTTATTTTATTATAATTTATATTTTCAGGAATTCTGATTTTATAATAGAAAGTAACTTCCTCTCCAACTGATATTGATTCATCTTTAAAATCAATTAAAAACATTTTTATATTATTCCAATTGTTCACATTTTCTGCTAGTTTCCAACCATTTGATTCTTTTTGCAAATCTTTATCAGCTTTCTCGTTTTCAGAATAATATATATTTATTTTTCCATTCAAATTTTCTGGAATTTCAATTCCTCCATCTACCATTTCTGTTGTAAATTCAGAATTAAGATTTTCACCATTTAATACATTTGTATTTCCTTCAAATGGTATCACTCCAAGAACTTTGACATCACTTACTAACCTATTATAATTATTTTTCATTTGGATTCCAATTTTCACTGTCTCATCTGTTTGTTCAACCTCTGCAATCTGAGGTGATACAACTAATGACCCTTTATCATTGTACTCTGTCGCAATTTGATTTGTAAGTAATACTTCTGGTGCATTCAAATTTATAAGAACTTGATCTCTGTTAACTTTTTCTGTTTTATCAGAATTTCCATTAACATCATATCTATCAATATCATTATAATAATACACTCCTCCATTTTCGTTAGATGCCCATAAAACAATTCTATCATATGTTGTTGCAATTCTTGGGTCTGGAGTAATATCTGTGTCTAATGTAATTTTGTATTCTTCTGGTTCATTATTTTGTGTAATTATTTTTATAAACTTTCCTTCATCATTCTCAAAATATTCATAATTTTTTACCTGCACATTTGAATTATCAATTGTTACATTATTAATATTAGTCATCAAAATTCCGTCAGGTAATTTTAATAAAAATGTTCCATTTTCCCAAGCAATTTGATTTGAATTTTCATCACAGTTTGCAATCACTTCTATTTTCTCATTTTTTTCAGTTGTTTGTGTTGAAATATTATCATTGCTTATTGTTACATTTGCAATTGAATATGGTGTTTCATATACAGCCTTTCCTACTATTTCATCTGAATAATCGCCTAAAGTAACTTTCATTTTTGATTCTATATATTGGAAATTATCGAACTGGTCTGCTGTATATTTCTCCATTATTTTTTCATTATCAATTTCTTTAATGTTATAAACATACAACCCTTGTCCTTCTTTTGTCGAACTAGTTTCAACTCTTATATGTTTAGCAGGCAATTTATATTTATAAAAATTCTCCTCTGTATAATTGCTCCAATTTTCTTTGGTAAAAGATGCAAGTAATTCATTTGTTTCATTATCATAAACTTTAATCCATCCATTATCATTTAAAAACATATCTGCACCTGAAAAAGCAATTCCTATATTACTTACAAGTCCTTCCATTGGAGTTTGAGTTGTATCCTTACATATAAAATTATCTATTACGCTATTATCTGCCATAATTAAATTATCATCTGTAGCATTTGTACCTTTTGAAATGTACCATCTCACTGAATAGTTATCACTTACCTCGCCACCTGCACGTTCATTATACAAATTTAAAATATTCTTTTTTGAAACAATATAACGATTATTAGGCTTTGTAACATATTTTCCAACAGATGCTGAAATTTTTGTTTCAGAATCCATCGATTTTCTAAAAGAATATGTCAATTTTTTGTTGTCAATTTGAGATTTCTCTGGATTAATAAATTCTGAATTAGAATTATTATATCCTTCATAATATGCTGAAACAGTTATATCTAATTGAATGTTGTCTGTATTCATTGTTATATAAGCTTCAAGTGGATACACAACATTTAACGTATATAGATTATTTCTTGTTACACCAATTGTAATATTGTTTTGACTATCAAGAGAAGCTTCTTTAATTAATTCAAAATAATTTGTGTTTTCATTATAAGAAAATTTTACATTTTCATCTGAACATGTTACTTCAATTGGGTTATATCCATTAAGTTTTGGAATATTACCAGTAACACAATTTTTCTTTATTATTAATTCTTTTTTAGTTTCATCTACATTAATTGGAATATTCAAGTTTATTGTATTATTAACATTATCTATTCTTGAATTCAAATCATAAAAGATTGATGTATTATTGTATAAATCCGTTTTCACAATTCCATACCAATCAACAGTCAAAGAAATTTCTTTTTTTACTTCAACTTCTGAACCATCTGGTTTTACATATATTCCTGTTAAAATTATTTTGTTATCATTTCGAGATAAATTTTCCAAATTAGAAGATATCGCATCAGTTTTTGAATCTGAATATGTATAATCACCACTTCTTACCCAGCTAGAAAAAACTTTTTTTGTTCCAGCTGATAAATCATTAAATTCTATTTTTTTTGCATTAGCAGTTATATAATTTTCTTTGAATTGAGCATCTTTTGGAGATGATATTGCCAAATAGAAATTTTTTCCGTCAACCTCTATTTTCGCATTTTTTAAACTACCTTCATTCTGAACATCTAACTCCATATATAAAGTATCATCTTTTCCTATCTCTTTACATGTTCCCTTAAGTTTATCTGCATAACCATCACCATCTAAATCCCTCAGAAAAAACGCACTAAATTTAATATTATCTGTACCATCTACACTATCATCACCATCAAGAAATTTTTCATAATTCATGGCACGAACCAATTCAGGATTAAATTCTTTAATTACATTTGATTTCTTAAACGAAATAAAACCAATTAGACTTAAAATAATTAGAAATAAAATCGCACACATTGCAAATAGTTTCTTATTACTCTTTACACTATTTTTTAGATTCTTCATACTCAACCCTCATTATCTTTTTGTATTTAACATTAATTTATAATATAACTAATAATAGTCAAGTGTTATAATTCTATATATAGGCACACATAATTCATATGTGCTTACGCATGCACGTAATTCATCAAACAGAAAACAAATAAATAATATTTTTATAACAATATTATTACAAAATAAGGAATTTGTTGAGGACACACAAATTATCACTTTTCAACGCCATGTTATTGGTGACGTTTTTTTTTTTGGGGGAGCATCTTGTACTCCTACACAGTTTTATTGGCATGCATGTCAGTGGTGACGTTTGAAAACTGACATCCTTGTCAGTTTTCTGCGTTACCAGTGACAGGTAAAGCTTTCAATAAAAACGTTCTCCTTGTCATCAATGAGATATTTTTTCTGTCAAAGGTAACGGTGAAGTTTGACATCTCCGCTGTCAAATTTCCTCCGTCACTCTTTGACACTTTTGCAATTAGTTCTTAATGTCATCTGGTTTGGAAAGAATTAAACTTTAATGCACCGATTTTGATTAGAATGTTTATACTACAAGGCAAAAGTGGAGAAAATTCCGCAGTCGTACGAGTGTACGTCGAGGAAATTTTCTCCACTTTTTATGCAGTAAGATATCATTTTAATCGAAATCTAAAAATTGTGATTTTTCAATTCATCTTACTTAATCTCATCTATAAAATCATCAACCTCCTGCTTAGGATCTTCTGTTCCCGCTGCTTTATATTGATCATGCAATCCATTTACGGCTCCTGCAAGATTTTTTATTTGTATACTTGTTACTACTTGTTTTTCTTCTGTTGTCCATGCGTGTCCTAATGGATTTGTTGATGGATCATTGAAGTCTAGGTTCTCATCTAATGCACTGTCTTGTATCTGTTTTAAGTGCTCTAGACCTGCTGGTGTTGTAACATTATAATCATTTGGTTGACTTTGTGTTAATTGATTTAATGCTTGTTGTATTCTATTGTCTAAATGATTTATATTAGTTCCTATTAATCCTTGTGCATATGTTTTTAAATTGTTCTTATTTGTATTGTTTGATGTGTAGTTTGCAAAGTTGAAATTATTGTTCCTAGAAATCAAATCTGAGAATCTTCGTAAATCTTTTTGTGTTTGTTCTATATTCTTTTTGCTTCCTGGTTGGTTTTGAATACCATATACTTTATCATGTGCTATTCCAAAGAATTCTGCTCCTACTTGTAATGCATTTGCTTTTGAGTTTACACCCATTTCAAATGCTGCTGCAGATGTTCCTGCAGCTACTGGCAAAGCTGCTCTTGTCATTTTTGCGTATTCTTTTCCAACTTTTACAACTGCTTTTTTTACTTCTGAATCTTTTCCTATTTCTTTTGCTGCTTTTACAAATCTATTATTTCCAACTTTTCCTGCAATATTTTGTCCGAACTTTGTTTGACTTACTGCTTTTCCTGTAACTTTTCTTGCTGCATTTCCGATTGCTTTTACTGTTGCCATTGCTGCAAATGTTTCACCTAAACTTGATGCTTGGTGGAATCCAAATATTTTTCTTATTATTCCTTCTGCTTGCCATACAAATTTTAAACATATTACTGCTAAAATCAATTTGGCCATAGATGCTGATGTTGCTAATGTTGACATTATTGTTGATACAAATACTAGATAAATTATACAGTGAAATGGTTGTATTAATACATTGAACATGAATTCTTTCATCCATGTGTTTAATGCTTGTGCTGTACTGTCTTTTACTTTATCTATTGAATATGTAATTGTAATTAATGGTGATATGATTATTAAAAATCCTATTGTAAGCATACGTTTTACGTACATTATTAAAAATGCAAATGTCATTCCTATTAATGACCATAATACTATTAATGCTCCCCATGATTTAGTTGCTGATAAGCTTAGTGTCATGGTTGCTAATTTATTTATTACTCCATTTCCTATGGTTACTCTTGCTGGTCCACTTAGCATTGCTACAAATGCATTATTGGCTTCAATTGTGAACATTATTATATAATTTAGTAAGAATAGTAATGCAAAACTTACTACCCAATCTGTTAACATTCTTTTATATTGTGCTTTTTCTGATGCTATTGTTGATATTGCCATTCTAATTCCTATGTATATTAATACTGCTAATAATATTACTATTGATAGTACTCTTAATATATAATACCAAGTTGCTATGTTTACTCTTATTGTTTTTATAGCACTTGTTTCTCCTGAAAAATTAAAGAAATCAATTTCTGTTATTCCAACTCTATTGAAGAAAATATCATCTGGTGTTAAAAATCCTTCTATTTTACTTCCACCAAGATGTGCCATTCCTGTCATAAGACTTGTTGCTGCTAATGCTAGTAATAAAAATGGTAATTTGGCTACCCATGTAATTATTCCAACAACTCCATCTATAGTTGTTCCTATCAAACTATTTATACCATCAAAACTTTTATCATCATCTGCATTCTCATCAACATCATCTACTACTGTTGTTCCCGATGCTGTTGCTGCTTGTACCGTTGTTGCTGACGTTGAAAGCAGTGACGTTATTAAATTTGTTAATGTTATAAAAACAACTATACACCAAGCTAGTTTGTTTAAATTTCTTCTCATTTTCTTTCTCCTAATTTTATTTTTTATTTATTGGCATATATTCTGATAAAGAATGTATTGAACTTTTATCTCTCATTGAGAATATATTTTTAACTATTTTTTCAGCTCTTGATAATGACATGAAGAATATTATTGATAAGAATGGTGCTATTTTAAATATTTCATTGGCTGAAATTATAAATACTAAATATATTACTGCATGTATTGGTTGAATAAAGGCATTTACCATATATTCTTCCATCCATAAATTGAATGCTGTTTTTCCTTTCTTTTTTCCTCCATCTGATATTGGTGTTTTTGATGCTGAATATGTAATTGTTATTAATGGAGATATTACAATTAAAAATCCTATTGATAAAAATCTGTAAAAGTATAATAAAAAGAATTTTAATTGATAAAATGTTATTACTATATACATAAATATTGTTGCTACATATGACCATCCTGATGTGACATGTAGTAGATTTGTTGCTTGCCACAATATGGATTTTTCAAATCCGTTTACTGTTTTTAATGAATAAGCTATCTCAACTATTGCCTCTGATATCATTGTAATTCCTGCCATAATATATGGTAATGTGAATAGTAAAATCATACTCACTAGCCAATCTATTAACATATCTTTATATTTGGCTTTTTCTGATGCTATTGTTGATATTGCCATTCTTATTCCTAGATATATTAACATTGCCATTTGTAATACTAATGCCATGATATTGGTTATGTAATAAAATATTGAAACTGAATTTTTTACTGCTTTATTTACATCATTATCGTTTTTATCTTTTGTAAAATAGTCTGCTTCAAATAATTCAATTTTATTAAATACTGTATCTTCTATTGTGAACCAGTTTATAGTATATCCATTGATTCCTTTTATAAGTGCATCCATATTACTATTCCATTCTGATATTTGCTCATCTTTTATTAATAATTGTTTATTTCCTCTTGTTGTAATTGTCATAAGTATTGATACTGCTGTTACTGGTAACATTAACCATGAACCCATTGCTGTTGCAAGACTTGATCCTAATGAAAATGTTTCTTTTACTTGCTTTTGCTTGCTTCCATTCTCTGTTTTTATATCTGCTTTTCCTTCATCTTTGTATTTGTTCCATGAATCTACAGTGTAACTATTTTGTATTGTTCCAAAATCTTGTGTATTAATATCTAGTTTGGTTGTATCGGCATATATGAAATTAGGTATTAGTGCATTTACTAATATTGTTATTATTAGTACCCATATTAGCCTAGTTTTCATTTATTCTCCTTTTCTTACATATTATCTGCTTTTAATTCTGCTAATTTGTTCATATTTGTTTCTATAAATTCAAATTCTTTTTTAGTAGGTTGTATTGCTATTATTGCTGTATCTTCGCCAACTTTTAACAACCCTTCTCCTCTTTGGCATGTTGTTAAGAAATATGCTTCACCATCACTTAGTTTGAATACTTCTTTTATATATTGTATTTCTGATTTGTCTTGTGCTAAGAATAGTTTTGTATCTGATGATGTCAGAACGGCTTCAACTTCTTTTTTCTCATAGAAGTCTTGAAATCTCTGTGACATAACTGCTAGAGATACGTTTCTTTTTCTGGCACGTCTTGCCATTGTGTTTAAGAAGTCTACAGCTTCAGGATATGGAAGTAGCATCCATGCTTCATCTATAAGTACTCTTTTCTTTGATGCTTTTGATTTATCTTCACTGTTTTTCTTAACGTATTTTTCCCAAATCCATGATAGTAAAACTTGTTGTGCAAGTGGTCTTGCAAATCTTTCTTCTAGTTGTGATATATCTAGGTTTATAAATGGCATTCCATCTAATAATTCGAATGTTGACTGTCCGTCAAAGTATGCCATCTGACCGTTGTATGCTCTTACGTATTGTCTCATAACTTTTATTAAATAACTATAGTGGAATCTGTAATCTGGGTTTTTGTTTTCTTCTGCTTTTTTTAGAATTCTTGAATACCAGCTTCCAATTGTTGGCATTTCTTTTTTCTCTCTTTCTACTCTTTCTCTAACTAGTCCACCATTGTTTCTATATAAACTTTCTACATTGCTATTTATTCCTATTGATTCATATTCTTCTGCTACTGATTCTGATATAATTTGCTTTGTTAATTCGTTTACTTCTTGACTTCTTGTACTTCCTCTTGCCATTGTTAATAATGATTGTGTTACGTCTTCTACTTTGTTTTCAACGTTTAGAACTACTCTTTCTCTACCTGTTATTTCGTCTTTTACTATTTCTGGTTCTATATCAAATAAATTTATGATTGTTTGTGAGTTTGGACTTATTACAACATTTACTCCTCCTAGTGCGTCTGCAACGACTCCATACTCACCTTCTGCATCTAGTGCTAAGCTTTCAATTCCCATTAACACTGATGATCTTGCTGTTAGTGTTTTTATTGTAACACCTTTACCAGCACCAGACTTACCAAATATAACCATGTTATAATTTGTAAGTGTTGGACTGAAGTTATCAAATAATATTGGTAGTCCTGTTTGTCTATTAAATCCTAATGGTATTCCTTTTTCGTGTCCTATTTCTGATGTGAAGAATGGGAATACTGTTGACATTGAACGTCTATCGAATGTATGAATTTTATTTAGTTTATTATCTAGGAATGGCATGTTGCTTCTGAATGCTTCGTCTTGTATTGCCCATGCTGGTTTTATTCCAATTAAGTTTTTTGCCATTTCTGCTGATAATAATTCTGTGTATTTGTCTAGTTCTGCTATGCTGTATGCAAATAGTGTACATACTATTGATGCATCAAATAGTTTGTTAAATCCTGCTGCTATCTGATCTCTAAGTTCTTCTGCTTCTGCTCTTTTTTGTGCTAGGATTCTTTCTCTGTTTATATCTCCTCTGTCCCATGCTACAATTCTTTCTGATTCCAATTCGTTTATCGTTCTATTTAATTCTGTTTGTGATGAATTTTCTCCTACTGGATTAATAAATACTGATACATTCAAATCTCCAAATGTATACATTCCTCTTAAGAATTCTGGGAATGTACACATTCTAGGCATTGTTGATACTATCATGCTTCTAGCATATCTTGTTCTTCCAGAAGCTATTTGTAGATAATTTGGATTTGATGCGTCTATTCCTGCTGGAGCTATTAAATCTTTTAGTCCTTTTCTATTTTTTTCAAGGAAACTAACAGCTTCTTTTGTTTCTTTTTCTTCTAGTATTTCTTCTTCTGGTTCTTGTTGATTTTTTTTCTTTTTCATCTTTTATCCTCCTTATCCTTTGTTTTCTTCTGGTTTTACTTCTATCTTAGCTTTTTTGATTTCTTCTCTTGCACCTTCATATGTTGCTTCATCCATTTGATCTCTGTATTGTTCTACGAGATTATTTGCTTTTTCTTTTATTTTTTGTTCTCTTTTCAATTTTTCTATTTGTCTATATTTATCTGCTCTTACTATGCTTTCTGTTGCTAATTCCATTGCTTTTCTGTCTATTTCTGCATTTAATTTTTCTTCTTTCTTTTCTAAGACGTCTTTTCCTGTTGAATATAATGCATCATATTGTCCGTCTAATGCTTTTGAGAATTGTAATAATTCTGAATCATCTCTGTTATATGCTATATATAGTAATTCGCAAATTTCTTCTGAACTTAAAATTCTTCCGTTTACTTCTGATGCTTGTAATGAACGGATTGCTGTTTGGGCTCTTGTGTATAATTCTGAGAAGCACATTCCGTCTATTTCTTCTTGTGGTGTATCTGCATTTGCTCCTGTTTCACTTGCATAATATGAAAGTATTACATATGTACGTTGTTGTAATACGTTTTTGTTTAAACTCATTCTTGCAACATATTCTGCTATGTCTAGTCCATAATCTAATACTCTTTCTTTTCTTCTTTTTTCAAATTGTAATTTTCTAAGTAATCTTTCGTTTTTTGTATCTTTTGCTGTTTGGATTCTGGCATTTAATTTTTCAATGTCTTGAGCTATTGCTGATACTTTGTTTTTATATTCATCTACTATATCTCTTAAATTTAAGCTTCTTGTTTGTACGTATAACTGAATTGGAAATCTTAATGTATTTAGGAATTGTACAAATCCTTCTTCTACTGCTATTTTTTCGTCTTCTGACATTAAGTCATAATTTACTCCTGAACATTGGATTATCATGACATATTGTTTTCTATTTTTTCTGATAATCATGTTATCTTTTACTTCATCAAATTCCATGAATTTGAATATTGATTCTCTTGGCATTCCATTAAAGTCTTTTAATTCATCGTTTTCTAATCCTTGTGCTTCTTCTTGTTCTTCTTCTTGTTTTCTATTATTCATATATACTATTAAAAAGTATGTAGCAATTAATGCAAGAATTATAAATACTAATATTGCTAATACGATTTGTAATATTGTAATTAATCCCATTTACTTTTCCTCCTTTGTGTATACGTACATTTTTTTATTTTTTTTGAACATTATCCATCTTAGTATTATTTCACTTAGTGGTTCTCCTCCAATTTTTTTTGTTACTGGTATACCTGCTACTGTTGGAATTTTTATTGCTCCGATTCCAAATCCAATTAATGCACATATTGCTGTAAGTATTATTCCTACCATCTTTAATCCGATTATTGAAAATATTAATAAAAATATCAAACCAACTATTGCTCCACATACTGTTGATATTAATGACTTAACTGTGAAAATATAAAAAATTCTTGTTTCTCCTCTTAAATTCCTAGGGATATAATATGTACCCATAGCTTCCTCCTTTGTTTTTATAAATTAACACTATTTAATACGTTATAAATTATTTTCCATATTGCTGTTGCACCTAATACTACTACTGCTGAAACTACTAAACCTATTAATTGTTGTTTTAGTTTTGCTGCTTCATCTGGTGTGGCAAACATGTACTTCATTCCCATTATAATTGTAACTCCAACTATTACAAATACACCTATTGCTGTTAATATATTTATAATTGGTAATATTATTGATTTCAAATCACTTGCGCTTACTCCTGAGTCTTGACTTTGTCCATGATTTTTCCAATCTTGGATTGATGTTCTCATTTGATCAAAGTTCTTAACCGTAACTGCTGCCTGTGCTTCAGGTTGCATTGAATTTATCATTATTAATGCTGTAATAACAACAAAAACATATTTAAGGATTTTCATACCTTCTCCTCCTTATTATACTAGTTATCATAATTATAATACACTTTTCTATTCTTTTTCAACATTTTTTTACATTTGTAACTGGATTGTTATATATTTTTTATATAATAGGAAAGTCATGCTGACTTTTCTATTATATAAAAAATTGCA
>ERZ824488.1859-NODE-1859-length-21196-cov-11.248238_pt1 | contig 21196 bp, 16 predicted proteins | sample MGYA00519936_ERZ824488 | MGnify/ENA primary metagenome ERZ824488 (study PRJEB31778, sample SAMEA3449153) | human gut metagenome | biome: human gut; feature: human-associated habitat; material: faeces | place: United Kingdom | collected 2010/2012 ... | reverse complement strand
ATCGCCCCACCAAAGGGCTTTCCGGTCGCCCTTTGGAAACCTTCGGGCACAAATGCTTCGTTTTATTCTCGAAATATCGGTGTTGTTAGCTTGACAGTCCCGCGTGGATAACGATGGGGAGAAAAGGCTTACTTCGCGTTGTCGGCGGCTTTCTGGAGCGCGTTGAGGAAGGAGCCCATGTCGATGGTGCAGCCGGTCTTGAGATCGACGTCGTCCGGCACCTGCGTGTGGTGGCCGTCGCCCTTGTCGTAGGTCGGCATGGTGACGACTTCCTCAACCGTCTTGCCGACGCACCAGTCTTCCAGCGCCTCGGCCTGCTCGAACCACTCCTTGCCGATGCCGGAGGCGGCCTTCATGCCGTAGCCGTCGCCCAGCTCCTTCTTGGTCGGGTGCTCGCCGGTCAGTTCGCCGGTCAGCGCGCCGGTTGCGTCAAAGCCGACCTTGTTCTGCGCGATATCGAAGCTCACGGCGGTGATCTTGCCCGCGTCGTCCAGCTCCAGCGCGCACATGGTCGTGTTGAGGGTCACGCTGCCGGCCTTGTCGGCCTCAGCGCCCGCGCCGGACATGGTGGTGACGGAACCGAGGCCGGAAGCGGCCAGCGCGCCGGCAGAGAGGGAAAGCATCAGCGCCGCAGTCGCGGCGGTCATCGCAAACTTGTTCATAATCGTACCTCCAAAATAAATGATTTCGGGTGATGGACACCTGTATGTTTATCGCATCTCCCCGCGGATGGAGGCGCGATAAATTACTTGATGATGACGTAGGCGCGGCGGCCGAGCGCATCCCAAATGGCGGAGATCACCTTGGGGGCGCGCAGCGTTGCGCCGGTGGAAACGTCCGTATCGTCGGCAATCTGCCCCGGCAGATACAGGTCGCTCACGCTTGAAACGGTCTTGCCGACCAGATGCTCAAGCAGCTGGTCGAACTGGCCGCAGACCTTGGCGGCCGCGTCGCTGTCCGGCGCGAGATAATCCTCGTTTTTATATTGCAGCGTCGTGTAGTGAAGTTCGGTGAAGGTGTTGTCCTGCAGGGTGAATTCCAGCGCGACCTGCTCGCCGCCGTCTTCCATGTAGCTGCCGCGATAAACGCCGTCCGCATAGGGCTCGGCCTCGGGCAGCTTCGTCGTATCGACGATCTTGTAGGGGTGGCGGTTCAGCCCGTCCCAGAGGGCGGAAATCAGCTTGCCGGCCTTCATCGTCGCCGTCGTCACCGCGTCGAGATCCTCCACGATGTCATACGGCGAATAGAGATCGTCGATGGCGGAAACACCCTTGCCGACGAGATAATCGGCGAGTTGGCGGTATTGGTGAAGGATGGCCTTCTGCGCGTCGCTCGCGTCCTCGCTCATGTAATCGCCGTCCTTGTATTTCACACCGCGATACACCAGCGAATCGAATTTTCCATCCTTGAGTTCGAATTGAATGGCAATCTGCTCGATGCCGCCGTCGTAGTAGAACCCGCGATAAATGCCGTCCGCGTATTCCTGCGCGGCGGCGGGCAGAGCCATGGCGATGAGCAGAATCATCAGTGTCGCTATACGTTTCATGTTCGTTCCTCCCGATGACAAAAACCAGTTTAAGGGCGATCTGTGGCAAAAGTATGTCAAAACAAAAAAAACTTCCAAAATTTTAAATTCGAGCAAAAGGTTTGACATTCCTGCCGCCCAATTTTACAATATGTGCAGAAGAAAAGGCTGGAGGGATGCACGTGAATCCGATTCTGGTGGTGGACGACAACGCGCAGATCGTCGATATTTTGTCGCAATACATCAAAAAAGAGGGGTGGCCGATGCTGGCGGCGAAGACCGGCGAGGAGGCGCTCGCCCTGTTCGACGCGGCCGAGCCGTCGCTGATCCTGCTGGATATCATGCTGCCGGGGCTGGACGGACTGGAGGTCTGCCGCCGCATCCGCCGGGTGTCGAGCGTGCCGATTTTGATGATTACCGCAAAGGACGAGGACGCGGATCGGATTCTCGGGCTGGATATCGGCGCGGACGATTACATCGTCAAGCCGTTTTCCCCCGGCGAGGTGATGGCGCGGATTCGCGCGGTGCTGCGGCGCATCCCGGCGGCGGCGGAAAAGGAAATGCTGGTGATCGGCGAACTGTCGATTCACCTGCCGTCGCTGTCCGTCACGCTGTCCGGGCATAAGCTGAACCTGACGCGGCGGGAGGTCGAGCTGCTGTACACGCTGGCCGCGTCGCCGGGGCGCGTGTTCACGCGGGATAACCTGCTGACAATCGTTTGGGGGTATGAGTTCGCGGGCAATTACCGCGCAGTGGATTCGCACATCAAGCGCCTGCGCGCCAAGCTGGATGCATACCCGCACGACACGTTCACCATCGCGACCGTCTGGGGCGCGGGCTATAAGTTTGAAAGGAATCTGCCATGAAGCTGCCGATGCATCGAACGCTCGTCGCGCGCCTGACAGGGCTTTTCGCGCTGCTGCTCATGCTGTTTGCGGTGGTGCTGGAGCTGCTTTTCAACGCGATGATGGAGCGAAAAATGATCGCCCATTACAGCAAGACCATGCAGCGCAACGCATATGCCATTTCGCAGAATCTCTCGGAGATGATCGCGCCGTCGGATTACGAGGCGCTGGATGAAAACCCCTTCATCGTCGGCGAGGATACGCTCGCGCCGTATATGGCGCTGATCGAGCATATCACGAATTGCAACGTCTATCTCATCGACGAGCAGCACCGCGTGACGGGCTATTTCGACGGCGTGGTGCAGACGATGAGCGGCAGGGTGCTCCCCAATTACATCGAGCAGACGATCGCGCTGGGGTTCATGGGCAAAACGCCGTTCCTCTCCGCGAAAATCGACGGAGAAACGCATCTGACCACGAGCATGCCGATTATGAACGCCAAGAGCCACGTGCTTGGCGTGGTGCTGCTGGAAAGCACGCTGCGCGAGCTGGGTTTCGCGCAGGTTTCCAGCTCAGATATCCTGCTGTTTAGCGGCGCGGTTGCCTTCGCGCTGACCGCGCTGCTGGGCGCGCTCTTTTCGCGCATGTTCACCCAGCCGATCACGGCGGTTCAGCGCTTTGCGGGCAGGCTGGCGAGCGGCGAATACGACGCGCGGATGCAGAATGCGCGGAGGGACGAAATCGGCGAGCTGACGCGCTCGATGGATATTCTGGCGGAGCGGCTTGACGACGCCCGCCAACGGGACGAACGCCTCCACGAGCAGCAGAGCGCGTTTTTCGCGACGATTTCGCACGAACTCAAAACGCCCGTCACGGTCATCCGCGGTTCGCTGGAAGCGCTGCGCGACGGCGTTGTTTCCGGCGAGGATGACGTGCGGGCGTATATCGGCCAGATGCTGGCCGAGTGCAAGGGCTTGCAGCGGATGATTATTGACCTGCTGGAGCTTTCACGGCTGCAAAACGCGGGCTTTTCGCTCAACATGGGCGAGGTGGATGTGCGTGAGCTGCTGGGCGACGTGGCGATGAGCGTGGGCGCGCTGTGCGAGCGGAAGGGCGTTGTCTTTGTTTGCAGCGAGCCCCAATGCGCGCTTTTGATGACGGGCGATTACGCCCGGCTGCGGCAGATGCTGCTCGCCGTGCTGGATAACGCGGTGAAGTTTACGCCCGCGGGGAAGCGCGTCAGCCTTTCGATGGAGGGGCATACCGTCATTGTCGCGGACGAGGGGATCGGGATTCCCGAAGAGGAGCTGGCGCACATCTTTGAGCGTTTCCGCCGGACGCGCGGCGGCAATGCGCAGGGAACGGGGCTCGGCCTCGCGATTTGCAGCGAGGTGGCGCGGCGGCACGACATCCGGATCGACGTGGCCAGCCGCGTTTCGGCGGGCACGACCTTCCGCTTTACCTTCCCCGACGGCGGCAGATGAACACGTAGACCGCGAGCGCGGCGGCGGCCAGCGCGCTGAGCGCCGCGCCGAGGGTCAGCGCGCGCGTGCGATAGGTGAAGACGATTTCGTGTTCGCCCGGCTCGACCCAAACGCCCATGAAGGCCACGTCGCAGGGGATGACGTCGGTCTGCCGCCCGTCGATGGTGGCGGAGAAGCCCTTGTCAAACGGGATCGTGAAGACCAGAATTCCGGCCTCCTTCGCGTCGATGTGGGCGATAAAGCCGTCCGCGGTCGCGTCAAAGCCGTCGCAGGCGTTCTGCTTCAGGCGGGCGACGCTTTCCTGCCAATCGGGGATGTCGCCCACGTCGAGCGTCTGCATGCGCGGCTGATAGGCGGCCAGCGCGTCGTCGTCAAGCGTCACGGCGGCGAGCAGCACGGTCGGCGTGGTCTGGCTGTCCATCCGCTGGTGGTATGTGCCGGTGCAGGTCGTCTGCAAAAAGCCCATCGGCAGGGCGTTGGGGTTGCGGTATACGGCAACCCCGTTTTCGTCGTGGTCGTAAACGAAGCCGTCCGGCACGGGCGTGTCGTCGAGCCGGTAATACGCCTTCACGCTCAGCAGCGCGCGCAGCGCCGCACCGCCATCCGGCGGGCAGACGGTGGTGGATTCGTCAAACCCGAAGCCCGCCATCGAGATGAAGCGCCCGACGATGGAGGAGCGCAGGCTGGTGAAGGCGGTGAGGCTGCTCGCCCCGCGCAGAAGCCCGTAATTGCGGATCTTTTTGCCGTAGTCGATGCGCTGCCATTCGGCCATGTCCGGCGCGGCGGCGGCTTTAAGCGTCGGTTCCGCGATTTCGGGCAGGGTGTAAAGCCCCTCGCCCGCAACGTCGCCGCCGGAGAGCAGGTTTTCGTCGCCCACTAAAATATAGCCCGCGTATTGCGCCGCGGCGACCGCGCAGACGAGCGCCAGCGTGACGGCGAAGTGCGGCTTTCGGATGAGCACAAAGAGCATCGCGCCGCCGCCGAGCAGCGCGGCGCAGACGGAAAAGACGCGGAAAACATCGTCGGCGTAAGCGCCCTTCCGGCGGCTGAGCAGAGCGGCGCCGACGCGCCCCATGCGGCTTTGCCAGCCCTCCGGCAGCAGGAACGGCACGGTCAGCAGCAGCGTCAGCGCCGTCAGGGCGATAAACGCCCGGCGCAGGGCGCGGCCGTCCGCGTCGCGCAATGCCGTCAGCGTCGCCAGGGTCGTCATCAGCGCCACGCCGTACCACCAGCGGGTATAGGCGACGTTGGTTTCCAGCGCGAACGCGCCGCAGAGGACGGGAACCGCGCTGCAAACCGCCAGCGCAAGCAGCAGCCCCTTGAGCCAGCGATGCTTTTTTTGCCCAAACAGCGCGACCACGCCGGTCAGACCGAACACCGGCAGATACGCGGCGGTGGAAGCCCAGCTCGGCGCGTCGCCGTAATAGGCGTGGACGACGTTGCTTTCAATCGGCATGAGCAGCGCGCGGACGCGCTCGAGCAGTGTGCCGAGGGTATAGGTCTGCGTCAGCAGCGACGTGTCGCCCGCGCCCGTCCGCGTGATGGAGAGCATGAAGAGCATCGCGGGGCAGAGCAGCACGCCCGCCAGCGCGCAGCCGACGCCGCATTCAAAGATCAGCGCGAACACGTTTTGCCATGTGCGGCGGGGCTTCCAATCCGCGCTAAAAAACCGGAAGACGAAGTACAGCGCCGCCAGCAGCGCGCTGGAGAGCATGAAATAGTAATTCGTCAGCGTGTTCAGCCCGCAGAAGAGCGCCAGCAGGCCGCGCCGGGGATGCTCGCCCATCGCGTCCTCCATCCCCAGCAGGATCAGCGGGAAGAACGCGATGACCTCCGTGAAATGATAAAACTGCGTATTGACGACGGTGAAGCCGGAGAAGGCGTAGAGCACGCAGCCCAGCAGGGCGAGCCGCTCGTCGCGGATCATCCGCCGCAGGTAGCAAAACGAGGTCAGCGCGCAGACGGCGTGCTTGAGCACCGCCATCACGCTGATGCCGAACGGAATCAGCGCCTTGGGCAGAAACGCCAGCGGCCAGACGAACACGCTGCCCAGCGTATAAAACGCATAGCTGCCGACGGCCGACGCGCCGAGGAAGGTGTTGAAGCTGTAGCTGTTCAGCCCGCCGCGCAGAATCCGCCGCGTTTCCAGAATGAAGGGAAGCTGCTGCTCGATGAAGTCGCCCCGCGTGACAAAGCGCCCGCCGTAGGGCAGAATGGCCGGGGCGAGGGCGAAGAACGCCAGCAGCGCGCCCAGAAAAAATGCGTGCGCACCGGTGATGTGCCGCCGTTGAAGCGAAGAAGTCTGCATCCGTGTTCCTCCTTGGAAATCGGGGAATTATCATGCTTAGATCAAACATTCTAGAAAAATAAATGCCTATGTATTTTTGAATATGGGGCTTTGCCCCATCGCCCCACCAAAGGGCTTTCCGATCGCCCTTTGGAAACCTTCGGGCGAAAATACTTTTTTTATTCTTGAAATATCAGTGTTGTTAGCTTGACAGCCCCCGCTGATTACAGAATGTATTCCGGCTTAAACGCGGGGCGACCCGTCATTTCCTTGCGGGCAGCGTCATACTTCGCGTCCGTATTGCCCAGAATCGCGTAGGTCGCGCGCTTGCTGGTCTCCACGCCCGGCTGGTTGAATGCGTCGATGTCCAGCAATTCGCCTTCGTAAGCAGTCGTCATCTCTAGCAGGAACATCAACTGTCCCAGCGTATACGCATTGACCTCCGGCATGATAATCGTCTGATTCATGCGGCGGTTGACATAGAGCGCATACTCCGTGCCCTGACGCTCGGCCTCGATGAGCGTGTTATGCGTCATGCCGCCGAGGAAAGCCACGTCCTTAAATTCCTCGCAGCCCTTCGGAATCTTCGTTTCGGTGCGGAAATTCTCCACCTTGATGAAGGTGATTACCTTGTCGAACGGACCCTCGTTGTAGAGCTGGAGCTGGCTGTGCTGATCCGTCACGCCCAGCGCCTTGGCCGGGGTCTGACCGGCGTGGCAATCGCTGCCGTCGCGGCGCTTGTTCTTGCCCAGCGACTCCGCCCAGAGCTGGCAGAACCAGTCCGCCATATATTTGAGGGAATCGGCATACGGCAGCATGACCTGCACGTTGCGCCCCATCTGCTCGCAGGCAATATACTGAAGCACGGCCTCCAGCAGCGCCGGGTTCTTCATCATGTCGTCCGTCTTGCAGCGCTCGTCCATCGCCGCCGCGCCCTTGAGCATCGCGCGGATGTCGATGCCGCAGCAGGCCGCAGGCACGAGGCCGACCGGGCACATTTCAGAGAAGCGGCCGCCCACGCCATCCGGAATATAGAAGGTGACGAAGCCGTTTTCCTTCGCCAGCTTAATCAGGTTGCCCTTCTCGTGGTCGGTCACGGCGATGATATGCTTCGCCCAGTCCGCGCCGACCTGCGCCTTGAGCGCCTCGGTCACGATCAGGTACTGGCTCATCGTCTCGGCGGTTCCGCCCGATTTGCTGATGATGCAGAAGCAGGCCTTGTCCAGCTCGATCACGTCCATCAGCGCGGCCATGCGCTCCGGGTCGATGTTGTCCTCGACGTAGAATTTCGGGCCGGGGCGCTTGCTGTCCGGCAGCTCATTGTAATGCAGATGGTTCAGCGCCTGATGCACCGCGATCGGGCCGAGCGCACTGCCGCCGATGCCCAGCACGACAAAGTATTTGAACGTCTTGCGAACGTGTTCGGCGACCTTCTCGATTTCAGAGACGATCTCTTCCTGATTGTACGGCAGGTTCATCCAGCCGAGCCAGCCCGTGCCGCGATTCGCTTCAACCGCGTGCTGCGCCTTCATGGCCGCACCCTGCATCGCCGCAAGCTGCGCCTGCGTCACGCCGTATTCGCCGCCGAGCATATCCGCCATCATGTGATTGACGTCAAGACGAATGTTCTGTTCCATTTTCTCTCATCCCTTCGGTGAAATTCGTTGTCTTTATTTTACTCCCGCCGCGCACTTTCGTCAATCCATAGATTTGTTCTGTTCCCCGGCGATACGCTTCAGCGTCCGAATGGATTTTTCCAGCGCCTCGTCGCTTTTCACCAGCGCCAGATAAGGCTCTACAATCACCGCGCCCGCATAATTTGCCCGCCTAAGTGCGCGAATAAACGCTGTAAAATCAAACGTTCCTTCGCCCGGCAGGCAAAGCCGCCCGTTTTCGTCCCAGTCGCACACATGAACATTGGCCAACTGTTCGCCCATCGCGTCAACAAAATCAATCGGGTCGCGGCCCGCGCGCATCGCCTGCTTGATGTCCAGCGTAAAGCGGATTTCCGGCAGCAGCCGTCGAATCTCTCTCGCGCGTTCCGGCGTCGTAAGCTGACACCAGCATACGTTTTCCCACGCGATTTTGATTTTTCTCTGCGTCGCTTCCTCCTGCATCCGCGCGACGACCTCCGCGTTTCTCTGCGCGTCAAACGGCAGTTCGACCCGCGCCGGGGAATATCGCCCGTGATACACATACAGGCGCGCGTTCAGTTCAGCCGCCGCATCCAGCACCCGCCGCAGCATGTCCATCGCGTCCGCCCGCTGCCGCGCCGACCGCCCGAAAAACTCGTTTTCAAATGCCGTCCCGAACGGATGGACACTCGTGCAGGGCAGTCCGTCCAGCCTGTCCCGCGTCAGCCGCGCAAATTCCCTCGTGTATTCGCTCCGCGTCTGAAAGAAAACCTCGGCGCATTCCGCGCCATAGCCGCGAAGGTGCGCCGCCGCTTCCTCCACTTCCCATTTTCCGTAAAACGCCGCCGTCGAAAGCCCGATTTTCACGTTTCCGTCCCTCCGTTTATCCGCCGTGCCCGATATGCTTCACATTCACGCATCCGCGCGGAATGTCCCTTTCTTTTTGCGCCATTCTGTGGTATCATGTTTGATACAATTTCCATTGATTTGTACGTTTAAGGAGTTTTGCAGATATGGCCGATCGTCTTCTTTTCCCGCCGACAACCGTTGCCGATATGCGCCAGCGCAGCTGGGACGCGCCGGATTTTGTCTACGTCAGCGGCGACGCATATGTGGATCATCCTTCCTTCGGCGCGGCCGTCATTGTCCGCACGCTCGAGGCCGCAGGCTATCACGTCGCGGTGCTCGCCCAGCCGAATTGGAAAAATGCGAATGATTTCAAGCGCTTCGGCCGTCCCAATTATGGTTTTCTCGTTTCCTCCGGCGTGATCGACAGCATGGTGAACCATTATACCGCTGCCAAGCGCCGCCGTTCCTCCGACGTATATACCCCCGGCGGCAAGGCGGCCAAGCGGCCGGATCGCGCGGTCAATGTCTATTGCCGCCTGATTCGCGAGGCCTACGGCGATATTCCCATCGCCATCGGCGGCGTGGAGGCTTCTCTCCGCCGCTTCGCGCATTACGATTACTGGGATGACGCCGTTCGGCCGAGCATTCTGGTGGATTCCGGCGCGGATCTGCTGATGTTCGGCATGGGCGAACGCACCATCCTCGTCACGGCGGATTGGATGAGCCGCGGCGCGCCCGTCTGGGAATGCGCCAAGATGCGCGGCGTGTGCTTCCTCTCCCCGGCGGCCATGCGCGCCAGCATCGAAATTCCTTCTTACGAGGATTGCGTCCGAAGCAAGAAAAAATACGGCGAGGCGTTCCTCGTTCAGTATAACGAGCAGGATCCGATCCGCGGACATGCCATCAGCCAGCGCCACGGCGATCAATACGTCGTTCAGACCGTGCCGGATATGCCGCTCTCCCGCGAGGAGCTGGATCAATCGTATACCCTGCCGTATCAGCGCACGTGGCACCCCGATTACGACGCGCTGGGCGGCGTTCCGGCCATTGAAGAGGTGCAGTTCTCCATCGCGCATACGCGCGGCTGCTTCGGCTCCTGCTCCTTCTGCGCCATCACCTTCCTGCAGGGGCGCATCGTCACCACCCGCAGCCACGAATCCGTCGTCAACGAGGCGAAAACCATCACGCAGATGCCGAATTTCAAGGGCTATATCCATGACGTCGGCGGCCCCACGGCCAATTTCCGCCGCGCCGCCTGCGATAAGCAGCTCAAGGTCGGCACCTGCGCGGGGCGGCAGTGCCTGTTCCCCAAGCCCTGCCCGAATATGGTCGTCGATCACACGGACTACATCAGCCTGCTGCGCGAAATCCGCGCTCTGCCGAAGGTCAAAAAGGTGTTCGTGCGTTCCGGTCTGCGCTATGATTATATCATGGCGGATCATTCCGACGCATTCCTGCGCGAGCTGTGCCAATACCACGTCAGCGGCCAGCTCAAGGTCGCGCCGGAGCACGTCAGCCCGAAGGTTCTCGCCGTCATGGGCAAACCGGGGCGCGATGTGTACGACGCATTCTGCGAAAAATACAGGCGCATCAATCAGGAGCTGGGCAAGGAGCAGTATCTTGTGCCCTATCTGATTTCAAGCCACCCCGGCAGCGACCTTGCCGCCGCCATCGAGCTGGCCGAATACCTGCGCGATATCAACCATCAGCCCGAGCAGGTGCAGGATTTTTACCCCACGCCGGGAACGCTGTCCACCTGCATGTTCTATACCGGCTTCGATCCGCGCACCGGCAAACCGGTCTATATCCCGCGTTCGCCGGAGGAAAAGGCCATGCAGCGCGCGCTGCTCCAGTTCCGCCGTCCACAGAATTTTGATCTCGTCCGCAAAGCCCTGCGTCAGGCGCACCGCGAGGATTTGATCGGCACCGGCCGCGAATGTCTCGTGCCGCCGGAGGGCGTAAAAACCGCGCATGAATACGCGCAGATTCGCCGCGAACGCAAGGAGCGCGAAACGCGCCGCGAGCTTCGCGAGGGACGCGCGCCCAAGTCGTCCCCGCGCGCAGGCGGCCGCGTCGGCGCAAAGCCCGTCGGCAAAAGCGCGCCCGCGCACGGCACACCCGCCGGTCGTCCCGCGCAAAAGAGCGGCAGCCGTTCCGCCCAGCGCCCCGGCGGCGCAAACCGCAGGCCGCGTTAAATTTCTTTTCCGTTTAAGACAGCCTTTGCAAGCCGTTCTTCCTCGTAAACCAGCTTTAGCGAGAAGAACGGCTCTTTTTCTTTCAGCAGGCGCAGAAAAACCTTGTCGCCCGCCCAGATCGGCAGCTCCGTCAGCCTGTCCGTCTCCACCCATTCCAGCGCGCCTTCGTCGCACTCGCGCAGCGTCCCCTCAAAAGCGTCGGCGATAAACAGGTGCATGTATTCGCAGTAATCGCCGGAAACAAACGTCACAATCCCGCGATATGCCCAGCGCGTCAGCGTCAGACCGGTCTCCTCCTTCGCTTCGCGAAGCATACATTCCTCCGGGCTTTCGCCCGGCTCAAATTTTCCGCCCACGCCAAGCCATTTATCGCGGTTCATGTCGTTTTTCTTTTTGACCCGATGGAGCATCAGCGTGCGTCCGTCTTTTTCAATGTAGCAAAGCGTCGTCTGCATGTCGTTCATCCCTTCCCGCCGAATCAGGCGGATGTGTGCGCGGCGCGGCGCCGCTTTTTCAGTCTATCACGGTTTGCGCCGGACATCAAGCCGCGCATTGTGTTTTTCCCTTTGTCTATGGTATAATAAATCGAATTGAAGCTCTGGAGGATGTTTCCATGCAAACCGATTGCGTGATTTTGGGCGGCGGCGCGGGCGGCCTGTGCGCCGCGGCCGCGCTTGGCCGCAGGGGGCTGCGCGTTACGGTGGTCGAGCGCCTGCCGCGCGTGGGCAAAAAGCTGCTGGCCACGGGAAACGGCCGCTGCAACCTGTCCAATCTGGATATGCAGCCGTCGCATTACGGCAAGGCCGCGCCGTTCGTCGAGCGGGTCTATGCCGCCGTGCCGCCGGAGGAGGTCGCCGCCTTCTTCGCCTCGCTCGGCCTGATGACCGCCGTGGAGGACGGCCGCGTCTATCCCCGCACGATGGCCGCCTCCGCCGTGCTCGACGTGCTGCGCATGGCCTGTGAGCGCCACGCCGTCTCGATACTGACGGATACGGAGGTCGTCGTGCTCTCCCCATCCCGCCGCGGCGGCTGGTCGGTGCAGCTTGCGGATGGTTCGGGGCTTTTTGCGCCGCACGTCGTCGCCGCCATGGGCGGAAGCGCCGCGCCGTCGATGGGCACGGACGGAACGGGCGCGCGTCTGATGCAGGCGCTCGGCCACGAGATCACGCCGCTCTATCCCGCGCTGGTTCAGCTTCGATGCAGTCATCCCGCGCTCAAGGGGCTGAAGGGCATCCGCACGCAGGCTGAATTGACCCTGATGATTGACGGCCAAGCCGTTTTGCGGGAAACCGGCGAATTGCTGCTGACGGATTACGGCGTATCGGGGGTCTGCGTGTTTCAGCTTTCCCGCGAGGCCGCGCCCGCGCTGGCGCAGGGGCGGAGCGTTCGTCTCGCCGTCAACTTTCTGCCGGAGATCCCATCGCTTCTGCCGTGGCTGGATGCGCGCATCCGTCAGCTCGCGCCCGCGTCCCTGTTGGCGCTGACGACCGGCGTTTTGCCGCGCCTGCTGGCGCAGACGGTCATTCGGGAAGCGCGTCTTTCGCCGGATATGCCCGCCGAAGCCCTTTCGGAATCCGAAAAGCAGGCGCTTTGCGGCGCGCTTTCCGCGTTTCCGCTGGTCGTCACGGGCACGCAGGGCTTTGCCAACGCGCAGGTCACGCGCGGCGGCGTTTCCCTTGCGGACGTCGATCCCTCAACCATGGCTTCCCGCCTGTTTGACGGCCTGCACATCATCGGCGAGCTGCTCGATGTGGACGGCCCCTGCGGCGGCTACAATTTACACTTTGCCTTTGCCGGTGCGCTGGCCGCCGCGAAGGCGATTGCAGGTTAACGCTTGATTTTCGGAGGAATACCATGCTCAGGCTCCATAACATAAAACTCCCGCTCTCTTATTCCGGCCAATCGCTTGCGCAGGCGGCCGCCAAAGCGCTCGGCGTCTCCCAAAGCGCCGTCGCGCATTGCGAAATCAGCAGAAAGAGCGTCGATGCGCGCAAAAAAAACGACGTCTGCTTCGTCGTCGCGCTCGATGTGACGCTCAAAAATCCGCAGGATGAAAAGCGGATTGCCGCGCGGCTCGCGCCCGCGGTCGGCGGTTTGGCCGTCCCCTATGCGCCGCCCGCCGTGGCGGCGCTCCCTCATGCGCCCGCCGTTCGCCCGGTCGTCGTCGGTTTCGGCCCCGCCGGTCTGTTCGCCGCGCTGACGCTGGCCGAAGCGGGCGCGCGCCCCATTGTGCTCGAACGCGGTCAGGACGTCGATACGCGCACCCGCGACGTTCACGCCTACTGGTCGCGCGGCGCGGAGGCGTTTTCCCCCGCTTCCAACGTGCAGTTCGGCGAGGGCGGCGCAGGCACGTTTTCCGATGGAAAGCTCAACACCGGCACGAAGGATCCGCGCGGCGAGCATATCTTGCGCACCTTCGTGCGCTTCGGCGCGCCGCATGACATCCTGATCGACGCAAAGCCGCACATCGGCACGGACAAGCTCTGCGGTGTAGTCAAGGCCATGCGCATGCGGATTCTCGAGTTGGGCGGCGAAGTGCATTTCGGCGCGCGCCTGACGAAGGTGCTGCACAAAGGCGGCCGCGTCGCCGCCGTTCGCTATGAAGACGCGCAGGGCGGGCACGAGCTGCCCGCCGAAGCCGTCGTGCTCGCCATCGGCCACAGCGCCCGCGATACGTTCGAATCGCTTCTGGCGGGCGGCGTCACGCTCGTGCAGAAGCCCTTCTCCATCGGCGCGCGCATCGAGCATCCCCAAAGCCTCATCAACGTCTCGCAATACGGCGCGGCGGCCGGGCACCCGGCGCTCGGCGCGGCGGATTACAAGCTGGCGCTGCATCTGCCGAGCGGGCGCAGCGTTTACACCTTCTGCATGTGTCCGGGCGGCACGGTCGTCGCGGCGGCCAGCGAGCCGGAGAGCGTCGTCACCAACGGCATGAGCTGCTACGCCCGCGACGGCGCAAACGCAAACAGCGCGCTGCTTGTCGGCGTCGGCCCGGAGGATTTCGGCAGCGAGCATCCGCTAGCCGGCATGTTCCTCCAGCGCGAAATCGAGCGCCGCGCGTTCGTTCTCGGCGGCAGAAGCGGCAAAGCTCCCTGCCAAACCGTCGGCGATCTGCTCGCGGGGCGCGCAAGCGTTCAGTTGGGCTCGGTCGAGCCGAGCTATCGGCCGGGCGTCGTTCCCGGCGATCTGGCCGAGCTTCTGCCCGCGCCGATCATCGGCGCCATGCGCGAGGCGCTTCCGCTGCTGGGTCGCCGCCTGCGCGGGTTTGACTGTCCGGACGCGGTGCTCACCGGGCCGGAAACACGCTCCTCCTCGCCCGTGCGCATCACCCGCGACGAAACCCTCCAGAGCGTCAGCGTTCTCGGGCTGTATCCCTGCGGCGAAGGCGCGGGCTACGCGGGCGGCATCACCTCCGCCGCCGTGGACGGCGTAAGATGCGCGGAGGCGGTGCTCAACGCCTACTGATTGGCCAGCGCCCGCCTGAGCTCACGGCACAGAAGCGCCATCGTCGCCCGCGCGTAGGGCTTATCGCCGTTCGGCGTTTTCTCGATCAGCGCGCACCAGTTGACAAGGCTCTGCGCCAGTTGGGTGTACAGCGTGTTTTCCGGGTGCGCCGATACGCCCCGCTGTGCCTGCGCCCGCACGTCCGCGAGAACATCCGCCAGCGCCTCGCCGCTCTCCAGCCGGGAAAGCGCTTCATCCGGCAGGTGCAGCAGCCGCGCCGCGTCGTTTCCGTCGCTCTTTCCGGCGCTGAGCCGCATATCCACGCGCGTCAGCGTTTCTTCGGTCACAAAGCTGGTCTGCCCCGCCGTTTCGCCGAGAAGCGTCTCCCGGCTCGTCGCCGCGTCCGCCATCAGCCGCATCTGCGCATCCTGCCAAACGACGCAGGGAACGCCCATCGCCGCGAGCCTTTTCCGTTCGCTTTCGGCGCTTTCCCCATTGTCAAACACCCCGAGCTGAAGCGCATATATCCGCCGCTCCGGCAGCGTGACCTCGATCTCCTGCGCGCGCAGATCGGCAAACGCCTGCACCCCGCGTCGGATTTTCGCGTTCAGATACGCCCGCAATTCCGGCGCCATGGCCGCCGACGTCAGCGCCAGAACCGCCAACGCCAGAATGACCCGATTCCGGATTTTTTTCGTCCGCTGACGCTTTTGCCTGCTGGTAAGCCGCCGCTTTGCCATGCGCTTCCCTCCGTTTCGCCCTTGAGCCTATGAGCCGCGCCGCCCAATTATCCCTCGACCCAGTATGAGGTAAACGAAGATGAAATATACGCTGGATACCCTGCCCGTTCTGGATGCCTACCGCGAAAACAGCGAATGTCCGCTTTGCCGCCTGCGCATCGCCTGCGAAGATCAATATGTGGATAGCATGCTCGGCGCGGCCTACATGGAGCCGGATTGCCGGGTCAAGACCAACGAAGTCGGCTTCTGCCCGCGGCATTTTCAGTTGATGTTCGAGCGGCGCAACCGGCTCGGCCTCGCGCTGATGACGCACACGCACTTGCAGCAGGTCGAGCGCGATCTCAAAACCATTCTGGAAAGCGGCGGTGGCTCCAAGGGGCTGCTTGCTTCGCTTCGCGGCGGAAAGAGCGAGGATTCCCGCGTGGCGAAAATTCGGGAGCGCCTTTCCGGCTGCGTGATCTGCGAACAGCTCGACGGCGCGCTCAACCGCTACGCCTATACCATCGCCCAGCTCTACGGCACAAACGCCGAATTTAAGCAAATGCTCGACGCTTCAAAGGGCTTCTGCCTGCCGCATCTGGCGCTTGTGCTGGATATGGCGCAAAAAACGCTCCCCGCCGCGCAGGCCGATGCGTTTAGCAAGGCCGTCGCCGCCGTGGAGCTGCCGAACCTGAAAAGGCTCTCGGATGAGCTTGAATGGTTTACGCTGAAATATGATTTCCGCAACGCGGATAAGCCGTGGGGCAACAGCCGCGACGCGGTAGAGCGCTCCATCAACAAGCTGATGGGCGCGTGCGTCGGCGACGAAGCAAAAATGCCCGCACACAACGACTGACCTTGCTGTTATTCAATCAAAAAACGGTGCAGACCTTACGGCCTGCACCGTTTTTTGATTGGATTGTTCAGTCCTCCACGGGCGGGGTCGGTTCGCCCGCCGCGTCGTCGAGTTCCTCTTCCGCGTAGCAGACCTGCTCAATTTTAGAAAGCATCTCTTCCCTGCCTGTGCCGTCCTCCGAGGAGAACGGAATCACCTGCCACGGCTGAACCAGCAGCCCGCGGCAGATCGGCGCGAGGTATTTCATGCGCGCGCCGCGGCTGATCTTATCCGCCTTCGTCGCCACAACGGTAAACGGAATCCCCGCCTGCCGCAGGAACATGGCCATCTCCTTATCCTCCGCGCTCGGCTCATGGCGGATATCCACCAGATGAAAGACGTGGCAAAGATCCTCCGTCCGGGCAAAATAATCCTGCATCATCTTGCCCCAGGAGAGCTTTTCGTCCTTGCTGACCTTCGCGAAGCCATACCCCGGCAAATCAATGAAATTGATCTCATTGTTGATCTGATAGACGTTGATGAGCCGCGTCTTGCCCGGCGTGGCGCTCGTCCGGGCGAGCTTGTTGCGGTTGGTCAGCTTGTTGATCATGGAGGATTTGCCCACGTTGCTCTTGCCCGCAAAAGCCACCTCCGGACAGCCCTTCGTGGCGAAATCGCCATAATCCTTCATCGACGTGATAAAATCCGCGCGTTTTACGATCATCGTTTGGTATGCTCCTTTTCTTCTGCCTGCTGCTTGGGGGTCGGCTTTTCGCAAAGCGCCGTTTCCAGCACGGTATGCACATCCTCCGCCGGGATGATGGTCAGCGCCTCGCGCACGTTGGCGGGCACTTCCTCCAAATCCTTGAGGTTTTCCTTCGGAATGAGCACGGTGTCAATGCCCGCGCGGTGCGCCGCCAGCAGCTTTTCCTTCAATCCGCCGATGGGCAGAACGCGGCCGCGCAGCGTGATTTCGCCCGTCATCGCGACATTCTGCCTGACCGCGATGCCCGTCAGCGCGGAGACCAGCGCCGTGGCCATCGTCACGCCCGCGCTCGGCCCGTCCTTGGGTACAGCGCCTTCCGGCACGTGGATATGAATGTCGAGTTTTTTATAAAAGTCCGGGTCGATGCCAAATTCAACCGCATGCGCGCGCACATAGGATTTCGCCGCGCGGGCGCTCTCCTTCATCACGTCGCCGAGGCTGCCCGTCAATTCGAGCGCCCCCGTTCCCGGCATGGTCGTCGTTTCGATTTGCAGCGTGTCGCCGCCGACGACGGTATACGCCAACCCGTTGACAACGCCGATTTCCGGCTTCTTACCCGCCTTTTCGTAATGGAAGCGCGGTGCGCCGAGGAATTTTTCGAGCGTTTCCTGCGTCACGGTGACGGTCTCGATGTTTTCGTCGATCATCTCCACCGCACTCTTGCGGACGACCTTGCCGATGGTGCGCTGCAAGCGGCGCACGCCCGCCTCCAGCGTATAGCCGCGAATCAGGCTGCGCATCACCTTGTCGCTGATACGGACGCTTTTCGCCGCCAGCCCGTGCTCCTCGATCTGCCGGGGCAGCAGGTGCCGCTTGGCGATATTCAGCTTTTCATCCTCGGTATAGCCGCTGACCTCGATCAGCTCCATGCGGTCGAGCAGCGGGCGCGGGATGGTATCCACCGAGTTGGCCGTGGTAATGAACATCACGCCGGAAAGATCGAACGGCGCTTCCAAATAGTGATCGCGGAAAGCGTCGTTCTGCGCGCTGTCGAGCACTTCGAGCATCGCGCTTGCCGGATCGCCGCGCACATCGGAGGCCATTTTGTCGATTTCGTCAAACAGGAAGACCGGGTTCATCGTCCCCGCCTGCTTGATGGACGAAATGATCCGCCCCGGAATCGCGCCGATATACGTTCTGCGATGGCCGCGAATCTCCGCCTCGTCGCGCACGCCGCCCAGAGACATCTGAACGAACTTGCGTCCGAGCGCGCGGGCGATGCTCTTGGCGATGGACGTTTTGCCCACGCCCGGCGGGCCGACGAAGCAGAGCACCGGCCCCTTCATGTTGTTTTTGATGCGGCACACGGCCAGATATTCGATGACGCGCTGCTTCACCTCGTCCAGCCCGTAGTGATCCTCCGCCAGAATCCGGCGCGCACGCTTGAGATCGAGGTTATCCGGCGTGGTCTTGCCCCACGGCAGATCGAGCAGCCATTCGATATAGGTTCGGCTGACCCCGATTTCCGGGCTGCCGGGCGCCATGCGGCTCAGGCGTTCCAGTTCGCGGTTCGCCTTATCGCGCGCCTCGTCGTTCATCGGCGTCTTGGCCAGCCGTTCGCGCAAATCCTCAACGTCCGTCGCATCCTTGTCGCCCAGCTCGGTCTGAATTGCCTTGATCTGCTCCCGCAGAAAATAATCCTTCTGGTTCTGTTCAATCTGCTTGCGGACGCGCGCCTGAACCTTCTTCTCCACGCCCGCCAATTCGGTTTCGCGCACGAGCAGCGCGCAGACGGATTCCAGCCGCGCCAGCTCGTCAAATTCCTCGAGCACCTGCTGACGATCCTCGATTTTGCTGAGCACGTTGGCCGCAATGATATCCGCCAACTGGCCCAGATCTTCGATTTCCAGAACAGACTGCATGGTCTCCCCGGAAATCCGGCCGCTCATCTTGCAATATTCCTCAAAATAATGGTGCGCCGTGCGCAGCAGCGCGTCCGTTTCGATGGAAACAGGCGTCCCCTGTTCGAGCACTTCATCCAGCGCGCCCACAAAATACGGCTCTTCCTGCGTCACCGCGCGCAGAACCGCGCGGCTCTTGCCCTCCACGAGCAGGCGGACGTTGCCGCCCGGCAAACGAAGCACCTGCTTGACGCAGGCAATGGTGCCCACATGATAAATATCATCAACGGCAGGGTCATCCACATCCATATCGCGCTGCGCGACCAGAAAAATGCGCTGGTTTTCCTCCATGGCCTGATCGAGCGCCGCAATGGATTTCTTGCGCCCCGCATCAAAATGCAGAACCATATGCGGGAAGACCATCAGCCCGCGCAGCGGCAGCATCGGCAGGCTGACCGGCTCCGTGTATTTCTTTTTCGGCTTAGCCAATGCTTATTTCCTCCTTTATCCGCCTTGTTTTCGTAAAATCTCAAGACGGCATGCAGTTATTATACATGAGGTTGTGTTTTTTTGCAACAGATCGAGAATGACCAAGTGTTTCCTAACGAAAACTGTCATTTCAACCATTCTTGAAAAAAATCTTCACCTTGAGCCATTTCTGATTGCTGTGTGCCTGCCTCAGCCCATGTTATGGGCAAATACGGATAAACCGGCATTTATTCAATTCGAACATTTACAGGGCAGAGCGTGAGATTACCTCCGCCCTCCACCTTATACCATTTGTTGCTTTCAAGTTTGATTTTTTCTGTTATGCCATGTGTAATGTACCCGATTGTATATTGTTTGCCTGTTTCGACATCGGTAAAAACGACATCCGTATCACGATCACCACTTACTTTTACAATTTCCCAAAGTGGCTGTATTTGTTCTGTCTTTATTCTGTCCTCATCATTATTTAAAAGCGTGACTGTATGTTTTTTCTGAATACCGGAATAAATCAAAACCACGATCAGAAAAACGGCGATCACGCATAGACCGACTCGTTTCGTTTTCACGAAAGCACCTCCTGCAAATCCCGATTTGGTGAGCCCAGTATACCATATTCCCGATTCTATTCTCAAGCCCCACCGGGGCTTGATTCATTGCGGCTTCTTCAAGTCCGTTTCCCGAGTTTACAAAAAAAGAAGCCCAGCGCTTTTGCCGAGCTTTTTTCTTTGGTGCGGGAAACAGGACTGGATTCTCGCGGCTCGACGCCGCTCGGTCAGCGCCGTTCTCAAGCCCCACCGGGGCTTGATTCATTGCGGCTTCTTCAAGTCCCATTCGCGTTGATGATTTTAGGCAAACAAAAAAGCTCTCGATTCTCTCGAAAGCTCTTTGCTGGTGCAGTAGATGAAACCAAATCCGAACCAGAAGCGCCTGCTTCTGTAACTTTTTGAAGTTCTTCAAAAGAGATCGTTTCCGTTCCTTCGTGGAAGTTGTACGTCAAAACAACTTTATCGTCATACAGGAAGATGGCATTGACAAATGTGTCGATCAGCATCTTGCGCTGTGCCTGATTCGCAACATCCATCTTTCGGAACTTCTCAAGGAAGAAACGAAGCTGTTCTTCGGTAATCCTCGGCTTTGCCAGTTTCTCGCAGGCGATCTTGTTCTCCAATTCATCCTGTGCGGCTTCCAAAGCATCCAGCCGTTCCTTGGTTGAACGGGTCAAAAGTCCCTGCTGAATGGCGTTCAGCAGATTGTCAATGGCGGTCTTTGTTTCTCGCAGCTGCTTCTCGTACAGCGGAAGATTGACGTTTTCTTCATCCTGCAAGGTCATCAGCGCGGAAACAATCGCGTCGATGGTTGCGTCATTCATCAGCATTTTCATCGTTGCGTTGACGACCATATCTTCCAGCCACTCCTTGCGGACGGGCTTTTTATGGCAATCGGTGCGCTTTTTCTTGACGGATACACACTTGTAATAGTGATGAACAACTCCCGTCCGGCTTGTTCCGCTTTCGCCGCAAAGATACGCTCCGCAATATCCGCAGAACAGCTTTGTTGTCAGCAGATAATCATCCTCTGCCTTATGTCGGGCAGGGGATTTCTTGTTTTTTGCCATCTTTTCCTGTACTCGGTCGAACAGCTCTTTCGGAACAATGGCGGGAATACCATCGGGAACAACGATATCTCGGAAGGTGTATTCGCCCATATATCGACGATTGGAAAGCATCCGCTGGACACTATTCAAATTCATATCCCGTCCCAGTGAGTTTTTGATGCCTTTTTCCTTGAAAAACTCCACCACTTCTTTCATTGTGGCGCCATCGTCATAGCGTTTGAAGGCTTCCAACACAAATGGCCCTGTTAAGGGGTCGATCTGGAAGTGCTGTTCATCATCAACGACATAACCAACTGGACGTGTACCGCCGTTGCATTTGCCTTTGAGCGCGTTTTCCGTCAGCCCGCGCGTCACCTTCTCGGCGAGATCGGCAGAATAATACTCTGCAAAGCCCTCCAAGACGGATTCCAGCAGGATGCCGTCTGCGCCGGAAGAAATCACCTCGGTGGCGGAAACGACGCGGACGTTGTTCTTCTTGAGCAGTACCTTATAGCGGGCGCTGTCGTAACGGTCACGGGAAAAACGGTCGAGCTTCCAGACGATGACCATATCGAACAGGTGCTTGTCGCTGTCCTTAATCATCTCCTGAAACGCGGGACGATGGTCTGTCCGCGCGGAATAGGCGCGGTCGATGTAGTGCTTCAAAACGGTGATGTCGTTCTTCTCCG
>ERZ824488.1857-NODE-1857-length-21204-cov-3.224881_pt1 | contig 21204 bp, 28 predicted proteins | sample MGYA00519936_ERZ824488 | MGnify/ENA primary metagenome ERZ824488 (study PRJEB31778, sample SAMEA3449153) | human gut metagenome | biome: human gut; feature: human-associated habitat; material: faeces | place: United Kingdom | collected 2010/2012 ... | reverse complement strand
TTTTCATTGCCCCCTGCCATAATATATTCCGCACTCATTAATAACTCTTCCATAGTTGCTGATAAACCTCTTTTTAATAAAATTGGTTTGTCTATTTTTCCTAGCTCTTTTAGTAAGTCGAAGTTTTGCATATTTCTTGCACCTACTTGAATTATATCTGCTTTTTCAATAAATTTAGGTATATCACAAGGAGACATGATTTCTGTAACTACGGGAAGTCCTGTTTCTTCTTTTGCTTTATGAAGTAAATCAAGTCCTTCATATTTTAATCCTTGGAAACTATAAGGAGAAGTTCTAGGTTTGAAAGCTCCACCTCTTAAAAATCCTCCACCGTATTTTGCCACTTCTTTGGCAACTAGCGTGATTTGTTCTTCACTTTCTACGGAACAAGGTCCTGCTATCATGGCAATTTTTTTGCCACCAATTTTTCTACCACAAACATCTATAACAGTATTTTCTGGATGGAATGCTCGATTGGCTTTTTTGAATGGTTCTTGTACTTTCATAACTTTTTGCACACAATCTTCTAATTCTATACGCCAAGGATCTATTTTGCTAGTATCCCCAACTAAGCCCAATATGGTACATCCAGTTCCTTGACTTTTGTCCACTGTTACATTTAAATTTTCCAATTCTTTTGTTAATCTTTCTATTTCATTTTCTTTAGTTCCTGATTTTAAAATAACTACCATAATAACTTCCCCCTTAATTTTTATTTATTTTTTCAAATAGTTAATCAACAATTTATAAATCTTTATATTAAAAAAGAGAACCCTAAATGAGTTCTCTTAGATAATCATAGTTTGTTAGTATATTAGGATAGATAATAACCCATTTGAAAAGAATTGTATTTATTTTTGCATCTTAAGTAACCAGCGCTAAAGTAAAAGCCCCAGAAAAACAAGTAATAAAAACTATAAAGTTTTGCACTTAAATTCTTTTCAATATTTTTCATTATTACCTTCTCCTTTCTTTTTAAATTTTTGAATATTTCTTATATTGATTAAATAGTATTCCTTTATTTTTTCTTTGTCAACATAATAAATTTTATTTTTAATTAAATTAATTTTTTCATACATAATTTATAAATTTAATTTATAAATTTAATTTAAAATACACATTCTATAACATTAATATTTCTATAATCTATTGCCATTGGAACAAATCTAATTTGATTGTTTTGACAAGCTATTCTAAAGCCTTGAATACTTCTTCTGTCTGCACTATCTACTAGCATATAAAAAGTATTTGGATTAAATCCTCTTCTCATTTCTATTCTAACTAATGACACTTTTTTGCAGTTGTTTATAGTAAATTGACCTCCACCAGGTGATATAAATGATTCTGGAGTTTGGCCTGCTCCTGTTGAAATAAAAGGTATTGGAATTTGTAAAATTCCTTGTTGCATAGGATCTGCTGACTCAGGATTTGCTGATTGGTCGCTATCTGGTAATATAACAGGTCCTGGTCCTTGTATATCAGTTGGTTGTTGCATGTTGTTATCAGTATTATTTTGTTGTATAACAGGCCCTGGTCCTTGTTGCATATTGTTGTCTTGTTGTATAGCTGGTCCTATCCCTTGTTGCATATTATTTTCCACTCCTGGAATCATATAATATTCTGTAGACAATGCATTATTTATAGGCATATTTGTACCTTCAGGTGTCATTGGTGGTTCAAATAATCTGGAAACTTCCAAGTATTCTTTTTTCATATCCACATTATCATAGTTTGCTTGCAATCCCCCAAGATATACAGCCATAAATTTATAATAATTGTCCCAATATTCTTGCCAATAATTATTATCCATTGTTGATTCCCCCCTATTTTTTATATAAATTCAGTCTTTATATTCTATGTGAATATTTAAGAATTGTTCTTATTTATTGATGACACATGGTGTATTTTAAATTAAAAAAATCCAATGGCCATTAAACATCCATTGGATTTTTTATATTAGTTATAATAAATATAAGTTATTTAAAGTATTGCTATATTTTATTTTTTTTATACATATAATATCTAAATAAATAGTAAACTGTTGTCAATGCAAATAAACAACCTATCATCTGAAAACAATTTATAAAAAGTGCCATTTTTAAAAATCTGTCTGATGCACTTAAAAATAAACATCCAAACAGAGCCGTTTCTATCATTAATGTAAATACTTTAGATCCCCTAGATATTAAATTATAAAATTTTTCTCCAATTGATATGTCCTCAATATCATCAATTTCATCAAGATCATCAAGATCATCAAAAAATACTAGACTTATAAAAGATTTAAACTCCATAAAATATCTTTTTAAAATTTTTAATATGATTAAAAGCATTGAAAAGACCATTATGTCCATTCTTATCAGAGTATAAGTTGCCATAATCTTTATATCTTCATTTTTAAAATAAAATAGACATATTATATCTAATAAAATAAAAAATACGTAATTTTCTATGATAGACTTCCCCTTAAAAGGTTTAGTTTTTTTGATTTTTGTACTTCCTTCCATTTTCTCCCCCTCGTTTTATTTTACACTTATTAATTTTACAATATTTGTATAAAATAAAACAAGCCTTTTACTCAACTATATAAACAGAAAAAGTAAATTCATCAATTTCATTAAAATCTACCATTAATTCATATTGACCGTCTTTTTTCACTGCATCTACTAAAATAGCTCCATCAACTGGTTTTGAAGTTTTATTAAATAAATACTCTTCATTTGAATTGTCTTTTAACATTACTGTAATAGGATAATCAGTTTTTGTTTTAATTTTTAATGATTGCCCCTTTTTTAAGTTGATATTAACTGCTTTTTGTGACAGGTTGTCTTTTGCTCCCATTGTTACATCGCCCATAAAAGTAGTATTATTTCTTGATTGGTCTTTTTCATTATATGTCCACTCTACTACTTTTACATCTTCATCTTTTGCTTGAACATAGCTATTTGAAATAGTTTCACTTTTTATTTGCTTGTTATTAGCACATCCGCTCACTCCAAATACTACTACCATTGATGATAATATTGATATTAATTTTTTGTTCATATACTCCCCCTACATTGGTAAAATTTGTTATGGAGTTATTTTATCACAATATGAATTATAAAAAAAGCTGTAATTGAATAATCAATTACAGCCCTTTTATATTAAGCTTATTTTACGAAATATCTTTCTAATAATCCTAAGAATGCTTTTCCGTGTCTAGCTTCGTCTTTACACATTTCATGAACAGTGTCATGTATAGCATCTAATCCTAATTCTTTAGCTCTTTTAGCTAATTTTAATTTTCCATCAGTTGCACCGTATTCAGCGTCAACTCTTGCTTCTAAGTTTTTCTTAGTGTCTGCAACAACTACTTCACCTAATAACTCAGCGAATTTTGAAGCATGTTCAGCTTCTTCGAAAGCTATTCTTTTGTAAGCTTCAGCAACTTCTGGGTATCCTTCTCTATCTGCTTGTCTACTCATTGCTAAGTACATTCCTACTTCTGTGCATTCACCAATGAAGTTAGCTCTTAATTCTTCTATTACATCTTCTGCAACTCCTTGAGCTACACCTATTCTGTGTTCATCAGCCCAAACTCTTTCTCCTGACATTTCTTCGAACTTTTCAGCTCCTACTTTACAAACTGGACATACTTCTGGAGCAGTTTCTCCTTCGTGTATATATCCACATACTGTACATACGAATTTTTTCATCTTTCAATTTCCTCCTAATTTGTATATATTAAATATTCATACTTACATAAATACCCATGAATTTATATTTAAAACATTTTTTTACAATTTTTTATTTCTTTCTAAAAATTTTTGAAAAAATTTTGAACACTAAGAATATTTTACCATCTAACTTAATTTATTTCTAGTTTTTTTATAAATTATCTTTTCTTTGAAGATTTAATTGACTCCAAACAATAGGCAACTGTTTGAACTAACCATATGATTGTCACAATGAAAAGTGGCATAAGTCCAAAATCCCATACATTAAGTCCTAAAATGCATACAAACCAAAGTATTAAACATGTGTTTGTAACAGCTTTATAAGCTTTGTAAGAAGATTTGTATATGTTCATTTTTATGGCTTCATCACAGCTATCAATCCATTTTTCGCTAAACTTCACATCATAAACGCTTCCCTTTAGCATAGGGTTTATTTCTTTTTCTAAATTGACAAATTTCTTTTGAATTAATATGCTAGATGCTACACATAATACAAATCCAACAAAGAATAAAATCCTTTTAACAATATCTACATTTAGGTCTAAATAATCTGATGGCAGTGCAAATCCCACTCCAAAGAAGAAAAATCCCATGATTAAATTAACTGATGAAAGTAATAATATATAAGATAATTTTTCTTCTATTTTGTCTATCATATCTTCTTCATCTGATTCATTCCATATTTTAAGTTCTTTTGTTAATTTTTTATAAACAATACTGCTTGTTATTATTACTAATAAAGAAAGTACCAAGCTGGCAAAAGGTGTAATTGCTCCTAGTATGCTCATAATAAAATCAGGTAGATTTTCTGATAAGTTGTCTTTAAAGTAAACAGACATACCTCCTATAAGACCTCCTACTATTCCTGATATTATCATAATAATTATAAAGCTTTTAAAAGCCTTTTTGTCTTCTTTTTTTATTTCTTTTACACGATTACTATTCATTTATTTCGTCCTCCTCATAACTAAAAATATCTTCTACTTTTGCATCTAAAACTTTTGCAATCTTTAGTGCTAGTGTCACTGATGGAGAATAGTCTCCACGCTCAATTTGACTGATGGTTTGCCTTGATACTCCAACTAATTTTCCCATTTCTGTTTGGTTTACATTGATCTTGGCTCTGTACTCTTTTAAACGATTGTTTAATGGCATCTAATCCCTCCTGACTATTTTAATTGTCACTTTGACAACTTTGCTTGTCATAATTGATTATAGAATATGACAAGTATAGTTGTCAAGCTCTATATGGTATTTTTTTGAATCATGTTAATTTTTAGTGATAAATCTAATATAAAAATAACCACACCTTAGATTTTTCAACACATTGAATTCTAAGATGTGGTTATTTTATAAATTGTTTTAAATTATTCGTACTTTATGTCAATTATGACTTATTTGTTAGTTAAGGTGCTTTTTTATTATTTCTTTCACCTTTTGTATATCAATTTTTGTAAATTTTGAAATAGTTGCTTCGTCAAGGCCTTCACCTAGCATATTTAGTACTATTTCAACTTCTTTTTTTTCTGTACCTTCTTTCATACCTTGCTTTATGCCTTGTTCTATACCTTTTTCAATTCCCTTTTTTTCAACTTCTGGATCATACAAGCTCTTAGTCATAATATTCACCTCTTCTTCTAAGTTTTCATCATCTATATAGTTTCTGTTTAGATATTCAATTAAATTTTGAATTGCTAAAAGCATACTATGGAAATCTTCACCTAGGATTTCATCTTGGTCAAATAATTCCTTCGACTCGTTGGCTAGTTTTTCAGCTAAATTCCTAGCCACTATGGATAGTTCTTTAATTGTATTTATATCATTTTTCTTTTTAGCTGAATGTAATTTCTTTCTCAAATTGAATAGTTGCAGTGGAATCAAAGGATACATCTTTTTTTCAATTAAATCCTCATCATTATACTGCCAATACTTCATTACATCAACTTCATAAAGAAATTCTTTGTCATCGTCAAATACTATTATTAATTTTAGACTATCTTCTATATTCTTATTTTCCTCAAAGAAAATAACCTTTTACTTTTGGAAATATAGTTTTTTTATATTATCTTTCCCTTCATTGGCATTTTCTTTTCCTTTTCTAAAACCATATTCAAACATACGAATTATCATAGTGTTATCATTTTTCGTCTGAAATTCCAAGTGATAATTCATTTTATGCTTTTCAAAGTCTTTGTTTGCTTTGTCAAAAATTTTGAAAAACATATCACCTCTCAAAATCTCCAAAGTATCTTCCACAAATTCACTGTTAGTGATAGTTACACTAACTTCATCTTCTTTAAAATTTTCATCAAACATACTGTTTAGCAGTTTTACTAATACTTTTTCCGAGCTGTTGAATAAAAATTTTAAAATTTCATCTAATTTTACTTTTTCTTGCTTCAATATTGTACCTACTTTCCTTACATTTATTATAACTAAAATTTTTCTATTTGAATAGAATCACTTTAGTCATATCTAATTCTTTACAGAAAAGCAGTTTTTTAATCAAAATTCATTTCATTCATATCGCCAACGACTTCGTCCGTTGCTCAAAATTCACTTCGTTCATGTCGCCAACGACTTCGTCCGTTGCTCAAAGTTCACTTTTGAAATCAATTTGATAGCTGAGTACTTATTTTCAAGTTGACAACTTCAGGTGGATTATTAAATCTAGGTACTTTTTGTTTGCCTGAACCCAGTCCACTAGTTATAAGGATTTTTATCTTATTCAAATCAAAAAGTCCTTTATCATACTTAGGAAACCAGCCCTGATCTCCCACATACAAACCTCCCTTAAAAGGAACCCTAACTTGTCCACCATGAGTATGACCACTTACCACCAAGTCTACATCCCATATTTTTGATGCATTGCCAAATATAAAGCTGTCTGGTCTGTGTGCCATCATGATTTTGTAGCTATCTGTATTTTGGAAATCAGTTAAAAAATCATAAACTCCTTCTTCCATGGTATCCTTGTCCACATCATTGTTGCCATTTAGCCCAAAGGCATAAGCATACATACCACCAATTCTGATGTTGTTTCCATTGATTTTTATATCTTTGTATTCATTATCCAAAACAGTAACGCCCACATCTTTTAACTCTTTTACTAAATCTGATGTACCTGATTCTATGTAGTCTTTGTCTGTATTTCCCAAGGAATAAAATACTTTGTTATTTTTGCATAGGTCTTTCATAAGGTTTGTAACTATATGGCTGTTTGCTGAGTCTGAGTTTACTACATCGCCTACTACTAAGATTATATCTGGAGAAAGTGAGTTTATTTTATCTATTAGTTCTTTGTTCTTTTCTCCCAGCTCATTGTCGTGAAGATCTGATATGATGACTAGATTTATGTCTTTGCTTATTTTTTTATTTTCTATTGTGTAGTTATTTTCTGTAATCTTGTTGTATGATATGTATACTTCATAATAACAAAGTGAAATTATTGCTATTAAAAATATTAAAATACCCACAATCCATTTTCCCCTTTTTTTCATATTATCCCCCCATGTCTAATTAAATTTCCCTATTTAAATTATGTCATATGAAAAAAACTTTTTCAATTAGAAATGCTAATCATCAATAATAGCACTGTGAGTATCAACACCTGCATAGCCATCCACTTTTAGTCCCCTAGATTTTTGATAGCTCATAACTGCAGCCTTAGTTTTACTTCCAAAACTTCCATCAGCCTCAATATTATACCCTCTATTAATCAAGGCTTTTTGCAGCCACACCACATGCTCTCCCTTATCACCCATTTTGAGATAATGCTTCTTAACAACATCTTTAGTCGCCTTTCCATAAATACCATCCACTACCAAATTACATTTATATACCTTATTAAGAGTACTTTGCAAATACCTAACAATATACTTTTCTTTATTTTCTTCCTTAACTTCTTCTTTACTTTCCTTTTTTGATGAACTTCTATTTGACATATAATCTTTTATAAGAGGATAAAAATTATTAACAAAAGCCCTTCTTGAATTGCCAAATCCCATAAAATTTGTCCCCGGGCAAGTCTTTCTAGATTTACCTTTATAATAATCACCAAGATAAGTCCCACCACTAGTAAACCAAGCATGAGCCCTAATAGTAGAAGTGGAAGGAGTCAAATTCAACTTCTCACATAGTATGGCGTAAACTGCTATGACAGCTTCTTTTTGCTCCACCTTCATCACGTCCTTATTTTTATCAAAATCACCATAAATCTCAATACAAATCTTATTAGCATTCCAGCCAGTTATGCCCACGGGAGTCTTATTAATATCCCTGCCTGTTGTAATCTTTCCATTGGGAAAAATATTAAAATGCTGGGCTATACATGACCAGCCCTTGCTTTTGCCATAGTAGTCCAGATTTATAGTTCTCACCAACTCATCTTCTGTAACTCCCTTTGATTTATAAAAACAAGCATAATTGGGCAGTGCCATATGATGAACTTGTAGCCCATTAATTTTGCGTCTTATTTTTAAATTTTTTATATAAGTCTCAAACTCATCTATATTATCAAATCGTATAAACCCATTTCTTTTCTCACTCATATTAACTCCCCCTATTTAAAATGGGCACCCCACCTAGAGTGCCCATTTATACTATTTAATGTTATGAATATTTTTCGATAACTCATTTATGCTATCTGTCAAAGCCTGCATTTTACCCTCTATGCGAATCAATAAATATATTGAAACAGCAATGGGAAATCCCAAGTTTGCAATCATAGCAGATATATTTTCCATAAAAACACTTCCTAACTATACTTCCAAGTCATACTCAGTAGTATCACTTGCAACTACTTTGGCAGACACACACTGAGCTAGTTCATATCCCTTTGGCAAGAATATATTTTTTTCCTTAATTAAATTCATAGCATCGATTATATTTTGCTCAGTTAAATCATCACTGGGATCATCAATAGTCAAAGTAAAAGTATTGCCTAAAGTATTTTTAAAAGTCATTAAAAGCTTTTTCTCTTGCATATTTACCCCTCCATAAAATTAATTTTTTAAGCGAAATTTTATTCTGATAAAGATGTGTTATCAACTCTGTTAACACCACTTAAAGTATGTTTTTGCAAGCCTACTAGGGCATTTACAACAGCCATTATGTCCTCATTGGAAGCAGATGATTTTATAGACGAAAAAGTTTTTGTCTTTATAATTCTGTCACCATCCACATTTGCTCCTTGATCAAATTTAACCTTAACAGAAGATGCATTTGGTGTAGAAACTACTGCCATACAAATTACCTCCTTAATATATAATCAGTAAGCTAGCTCACTTTCTAATTACATAATAGCTGAAAATCCTTGTATGTAGTTAAAACATATGACATCAACTTTTGTCTAGAAATCTAAAGTCGTCTTTTGTTATTCTTATAATTTGACTTACAGACAAACCATATATTTTTGATAACTCCCTGGCATTAAATCCATTGTAGGCCTTTCTTATTTCCCTGTTTCTAGCTTTCTTTTTCAATGATTTGTAATAAGGTATATAAAGAGCATCTCCTCCATACTCTTTGATAATTTTTAGAAAATTTTCCATACCCACAATTTCCAACATATTTATCATATTATCAGGTATATCCTCCCTTTTTATCTCCATAAAAATCTCCCCTTTCTTACTTACCATAAATTCTATAATTCAACTTCCCTCCCTTAAGCTCCATATTATAATCCTTTGCCATTTCCAAAATCCTACTGCCTATGGCCTCATCAATTTCTATCAGCTCCTTGCCACCTTTTTCCGTACTCATAATCATGGGCAAATTATTAAAATATCTATAATTCACTATCTCAAACATTATATTTATATCACTTAGTGTTATATTTCCCTTAAACAAATCATCAATCAAAAGGACCTTGCACTTTTTATATCTGCTCATGATTTTTTCATACTCATCCATATTCATAACATTTTGCTTTATTTTCATAATGCTTTCCCTATATCCCATATAAATTACGCCCACACCTTCTTTCATAAGAGCATTGGCTATGGCAAAACTAAGATGCGACTTGCCACCACCCACACTTCCCATGAAAATAATGCTATTTTTGCGACTATCTTTAATTTCTTCAAAATTTTTCACATATTCCCTAGCCATGTTATAAGCATTTAAAATTTGTACATTCCTAGAATAATCAAAATTATCAAAGGTCTTGTTGGCAAATTCCTTGCTTATGCCACTTTTTGATAAAATCCTTTCAGCCTCCCTCAACTCCTTGCAACTACAAGGAACTGCCCCCTTATCTGTAAGTATATATGTCACATCTTTGCACTTTTGGCATTTGTATTTATTATCGTCATTATCCATAGAGCTGTCTGACTTTTCTAAGTTCTTCTTCACTTGGTTTTTCATAGAGATCATCATCTTTATTCTTTTCCCTTCCTTCTCTTTCTTTTATTTCTTTTAAAAATAATGCTCTAACCTTTTCTTTTGCCACATCTTTCAAAACAATTTTCAACAAAGATACATCTTGCACTTTTTTTAATTCTGAGGAAATACAATCCATAATAGGCTTTCCTCCCAACTTGTTCATATTGTACTTTGCCCAGTGAACAATGGCTATTTCATGGGTATTTTTGTTGTATTTTATCATATGGTATTCATTTTCCAGCTTGTCCATCAATTTAGCCACCATTTTTTCACTAATCCCCGTATAAAAAGCTATTTCTTTTACAAGGATTCTATATACGCCTATTTGAGTTGTATTTCCATTTGTTAAAAAAAAATAAACAACAACTTCTCCTCTTTACTAAACTTCTCCATGATTTTTTCGTCCTTCCAAAAGGATAAATAAACATGTCTGTAAATAGCCATATAAAAACCTCCTATTTTATTTTAAACATTCTAATACTTGTCGTTTTAGAGTATTTATTGTAAATTTCCGGATCTTCTTCTTTCAAAGCTTTAGCATCAAAAGAAGTTCTCTGAACCTTCTTCCAAGTGATTTTTCTACTTTTCACATAAGCTATTTCATTTTCCTTCATAAGGGACATTATGTTTTGTTCTATCATCTCCTTTTCACTTTTTAGCTTGGACATGTTGCTTACTATCTCATCATATCTAGACAAACTCTCATCTAAATCATCACTTAAAATTACAGCTTCATTTACTGTATCCATATAAGCTGCTCTTATAAATTTGCCATACTCGGCACTTCCCATGGGTGCATCTGTAGTTTTTTCTTTGCTTTTTCCAAATACTTTTATCATTTTTATCACTCCTCAATATTAAATTCTTTTAATAATCTTTTTGTAAAATATGACACACCTTCTGGCGTAATATAAAGGGAATAGCCCCTAATTTCAAACAACCCTTTAACTATATACTCGCTTTTAACAAAGTTTTTGTCCTTTATTCTGTAAGTATATCCCCTGTTATTGAGCCAACTATGTATTTTATTTCTGCCAAAGGGCACGCCCTTATCTCTTATGATTTTGGCAAATTGACCAATCTTAATAGGTGCAACATCACTGTCTTTTTCTGCTATATATTCATTTGCTACTATTTCCTCACCACCTTTCATATTTTCTTCCAAAGTTGCCACATACTTTTCTTGAATAGTCAAAATCTCCATTTGGGCGTGTATACTTTTTTTCAAATCATCTAAATTTTTATATCCACTCATTTTAGTCCTCCTTATTTTAATCTTTGCTAAGTTCTAAGACTTTTATCTTTAACTTATATCTAAAGTATATATTTTTGAAAATTGAAACTTTGCCAAAGTTCAATCTTTTGTATTTTTGTATAAAAAAAACTATGACAATTTTCATAGCTGAGTGTTTCAAATGTATAGACTTATAAATCCTTTTAATAATAAGTTTTTCATAGCTTCTTCTATATCATTTTTCGATAAATTTTTATATTTTTTGCATAAATATTGGTGAATTTCTTTTATATGACCATCAAGATTTTGTTCTTCTCTTTCTGCTAAATAAGAAAATACTTCTCTTTCCAAATCATTATCAATTATAGATTTAAAGTGATTTACATAAGACAATATATAATCGTCGCTTTTCATCATCATCCTAAGGGCAAGTTTGCTTTTAGATAAAATAGTTCTGTACTGATGGAGATTATTTGGCAGTGAAAAATTATTTATCACATCTTTCAAATAACTTCTGTCCACACAGTAATAAGTAACCTCATCCATGTTAAAGTTTTTATTTTCTTTGTAATATAATAAAAATTCCATAATTCTATTTTGTTTATTATCATAAAATTCTTCTCTGGAACTAATAGCATGATCAAAGGCAGTATTTACATTGTAATTTTTCATGTTTTTTATATAATACTCCATCCATTCATGTTCTTGTAAAAGCATATCATAATCTATTAACTTTTCCATGTTTTTAGCATTACCAAAGGATATATACTCCCTCATGGCAAAAATCATCCTAAGACCCACATTCCAGTCTCTATCTTCTATTAAGATTTTAGTTCTTGAAATTTTTGTTTTTATAATTTTTTCATCGTTCAAATTATAAAGGGTGTCGTATATGTTGTTTATATTTTCATAAACTTTTTTCATATCAAAAGCTTCTATTATCATCGGATTATTCTTTAAGGATTGATTAAAGTTAGATTTGTACATTTGAGTTATTTCATAAATTTTTCTATCGATTAGTGTTGGGTTTGTAAGGTTTTTTATTGCTTTTTGCGCTATAGTTTTCTTTCTTTGGATTATGTAAATTGATAAGTTAACGCCTTTGTCTGGATAGTATTGACTGAATATGTCCATGGCTTTTTGTGTTGATCCTATTTCTATGTTTATTTCTCTTAGTATGTCGTCTTTAGGTAAGAATAAATTTGTTTCTATGATTTTTATTATTTTTTCCATTTTTGCAAGGCTTTTTATTACATCTCTTGGTAAATTATTATATTCTTCATTTATCATATTCTATCCCGACTCCCTTACGGTTTTTATTTTTATTTTATATTTTATATTTTTATTTTATATTTTCATTTTTATTTTGTTCACTTGTGGTGTACATCTCGATGACGTGTCGTAATTTTAGTATATTTTTTGATAAGGTGTATATGTCGATTTCTTTAAGATTGGTGTCTTGAAATAAATATAGCAGTAGTAGTTTATCTTTCTTTTTGTCCATATTATCACCTACTTGCAGAACAGGCTTTCGTATTTTTCTTCTAATGATCTATTATGATTATTTAGCATATAATCCATATAAACTTGGGGTGGTATTTCTATTTTTTCTTGTAAAGTAAAGTCTTTTTCTTTTATGTATTTATGTGGTGTAATATTAAACTCCCTCTTAAAAGCTTTTAAAAATGCACTGTCATCTGTCCAAGGAGCAAGATCACTTTCCTTAATAGTGACTGTGTTTCTTTTTATTTCCAAAGCTATCAAAGTCAGTTGTCTGCGCTTTCTATAGACTTGGGGTGTCATATGCCATATTTCTTTGAAGCATTTGTTAAAGTATTGGTAGCTGTATCCTGTTATGTTTTTTATATCATCTTCTGTAAAGCTGCTATGGTAGTTTTCTTCCACGTAGTTTATAAATTTTTTAAATGATTTTATCATGTTAATCCCCCTTTTTTTACTTATATCTAAAGGGTATGATATTTTTCTCTTTTTTGCAATTGTATATTTTGAACATACGTTTAAAATTAATTGTTTTTTTTGAATATGTGGGATTTTAGGGGGGATTTGTGGCAAAAAAAGAGTCTAATTTATATAGACTCTATAGTTTTTAATTTTTTCTTCTTGCAATATCAATATATGGTAAATAAAATTATTAAAAATAAATACATTTGAATTAATATTAACTTTTAGTCGTCCATTTTTTATAAGTTATTTTATCTGTAATTTTTCTTTTCTTAAGGAATAAAGTACGTTGTTATTTTTTACATTATCATATCATGTTTTTTATAATATCTAATGTTTAGATTTTAAATTAAATATATTATATTTATATGATTATACATCTATCCTAATATTACAAATTATTTGATTAATGTATTCATTATCCTCTAAACTTTCAACATTGTCACCATTTTCTACTTCATTATTATATTTTCCATATATTTTTATTTTTTTATTGCAACTTCTCAAATAGTATTCATATTGTAAATCTATATGTCCAAAATCTAATGCTTGGTATCCACTTTTATTTAAATCATATGCTAAAATAGATGCTGTTGGTCCTATGGATAAAATAAATAAATATTCTTTATTCAATTTCAGGCATTCTGATAAAATTTTATCATATACTGAAAATGCATTTTTAGAAGGTACCAATATTCTTTTAATATCCTCTGCACCCTTAAATAAATCATTTCTTATACCTATTCTAGATAATTCTCCTTCAACAATTACAATATTTCGATTTTTCCACACTTATTTAATTTGCTTAATATATTTACTACATCCTTTTTTATCTTTATAAGCTAAATAAAACCTTGTCATAAAAGAATCACAATAAACTTTATTATCGCTTAATAAATTCATAATTTTCTTCCTATTAAATGCCATATACCTATACCAATATTTTTTAGGTTCATCTTCAAATTTATTTAAACTTCCAAAACTATTTGGTATACCTGTCAAATGCTTACTACTTTCATTGTATAATATATATTTTAATCTATTAGCTAATTCAGTATCAAAATCCTGAAAACCAATACTCTTTCCATATATTATGTTAAATTCACCATCTCCAAAACGTGATAAAGAATATCTATCTTTTTTAATATACTCTAGCATTTGTTTATCATGCATAATATTAGGTTTTTTTTCAATATAACTCAATACACGATCAATAATTATTTTAATTTCAATATACAATTCCTCTTTCTTCAACATAAATGCAACCTACCCATTATTCATATGCTTCTATAAACTTACTTTTTATTTTTTTTATCGGCTTAGTAATAATTTGCTTTTCATAATCATTCATACTTAACTTAAATGTTAATATTAAAAATATTAATGTATAAATAATAACACCTAATAAAAACTTACTAAGTGTTTCTATTCCTATATAAAATACACATATATTTCCTAAAATAATCATTAAAATAGGAACTTTACTCATATTACAAATATTTTTCCAAAATCTTATTATATCCAATTCTATTACCTTATAATAATATATATTCATTATCAAAATATTTCCTATACAAAACGCAATACTTGAGCATACTGCTGCACCAATGATTCCATAGAATTTTATTATAATCGCTGTTGATATTACATTAATTATAGCAACTATAAGATATACAATTGCTCTAAATTTATGCTTATTTTGAGCTACAATAATATTTAAAGCCACATTTTGAATTAAAGGAACTATTAATGGTATCATTGTTAATAATGCAATAGTATATGACTCCTCATAACCTTTACCAGCTATAAAGATAATAAATTGTTTACCAAATACAATAAATCCTGACACTGTAAGAGAAACTATTATATATTGTAATCTACCAGTTTTAATAAGTAAATTTGATAACTCATATTTTTGTGAATTATTAAATACCATTCCTGTGATTTTAGGAGTTAAAACTCCAGTTATTCCAAGCGCTAATTGTTGAACCATATTATTAAACGTTCCACCTACATTATATATTGCTACTGATGCAGTACCTATCATTGCTCCTATTAAAACCTTATCTGTAGACCAATATAACATGTCTACAATTGAACCTAAAAATATAAATGCAGAAAAATCTATAATTTCACTTAAAATATTAAAAGGCATACTTCTAAATCTTGGTCTTACATTTAAAACTTTAAAACAATATATAATATTTATAGGTATTATTATAGCTTGGAGTATCGTAGAAGCTAAAGTCATTCCTATTGATGCAAATCCCAAAAACAATGCAAATAAATTAAAAATAGGTGTAGCTATTGTTGAAATCATATCAATAACTTTCCTAAATATAAATTTTTCATGTGATATAGTAATAGATGAAAATACGCTCCCAGGGAAAGAAATTGCTGTATTAAATGACATTATAATTATTAATATTTTAAGTTTAGCAATTTCAGGTAATGTAAGTCCATTAGAGAAAAATTTATCTGTTAAAAACACTAAAATTATACCACCGATACATACTAAAATACCTAAAATACTATAGAGAAATAAAAATAAGCCTATAATTCTCTCCTCATCCTTTTTATTATTCAATACTCTATACTTAGTTATATACCTAATAACCGCACTACCTAGTCCAAAGTTTAATAAAGATAAATAACTTATTACTGAACTAGCTAAACTGTATAAACCATATTCACTTTGAGTTAATAGTCTAAGCATTATTGGAGTATATATTAAAGGAACGATACTTCCTATACCTAAATTTATATATGATAAAATTACACCAGTGTGTAATTGATTTAACCTTTTCATATATTAATCTCCTTATAATTTCATAACCTTTTTAATATTAATTTTAGTTTTTTCTTTTATTATATAAACATTATTTTCTAACCTTTTTTTTATAGGCAGTTTTGTATATTTATTAATTAATTTGCATATATTAATGTTAGTGTTATTTAAGTATTTATAAAAATGTTCTCTATATTTATTGTCTTCCACTGACTTTATTAGTGCTGGATTTCGCTCAACTACTACATTAATAGGAAACCTTTTAAATTTTATATCGTCTTTAGATATTCTATCAAATATCACTGTACCTTTTTTAGTATTAATGCATACTAAAGATACGCCTTTACTATCATAAAAATCACTATCTATAGTTTCAATTCCCCAAAAATCTCCTAAAGTAATATCGCTTCCACTTGTAAAATTTTTAAATTGACAGTTTGTACAAGAAGGCCTTCCATAAAGATTCATTAGAAAACCTTTCATATACAAGTTATCCACTCCTTTTTCAGTAATAGACTTCTTATTTATAAATTCTATTTCTATATTATAATTTAGCCATCCATTATCTTTGTTTCTAAAATTTATTGTTTTTATTTTAGACTTATACTTTTTTTCCATAAAATTTAAATATTTATTATAAACCATTGGACTTGGTACACTATGACATATAATATCAATGCAAATCAAATTATCATAATCTTTATTTAAAAATGTCTTTAATCCTGCTATTTGACAAGGTGTACCAGTAAATAATACTTTTTTACCTTGTTCTAAGTGTAATTTTACATTTTTATAAGTATTTGTAGTATTACTTTGTACATATTTTGAGCCTCTAAAAAAAATTAGTTCTTCATAACTTGATGTATAATCATGAATGACTTGATTATTTTTATCAAATTTTGCTCCATAAACAATACCATTTTCACTTATTATTATTTTTGATAATATTGTAAATAATCCACCAGATGAACTCTTTTGTCTTATATTCTTATTTTTAGAATAACAACCAAATATTTCAGGGGTAATAGATTTTTTATCTTTTAATATTGGACATCTCATTTTACATAAATTACATTCAATACATGTATTTTTATCAATTTTAGGATATAAGAACCCCTCTACATCTTCTACCATATCTATACTTCCTGTAGGGCATATATTAAAACAACTATTGCATCCACAACATTTTGATTTATCTTTTATATTTATCATTTATTGTGTTACCTCTGTTAATTTTTCTATTTCTTTTTTTACATCTAGAGATTTATTTTTATAATATGGCATAAATGATTGTAGATGTAATCTAATTTTCTGTTCATTTTTTTCTATCCACTTAAATGAATTTATTAAATCTTTATTTGTCTTTAATAATTGAACTGGTAATACATAGTTTTCAGATGTTCCAAATATATCTTTTGCAATTCCTCTTGCTTTTACAGAATATCCTACAACTAATGTTGGTACATATGTTGAATATGCTGCTATAGTAGCATGAGTTCTAGCTCCTATAAAAAATCTACATCTCGATATATATCCCTTTAATTCCATACAGTTGCAATCTTCTATCATAACTACCCTGCCACTATCCTTAAACATTTCATATAACTCTAAAAGTGGCACTCTATCATCGTTATTATCCCAGACAACATGTGGAATTAATGCTATCTGCATATTTGTATTATTTATAATGTACTTTATAAGTTCTTCATAATTATCTTTTGTTATTCCTTTGTTATTTTCACAATTAATTATTAAAGGACTTACATTTATACCTACAGTATTACCTTCTTCAAATCCTTTTGGTAATGGTAGTTCTTTTTTATCTAATTGAAATGCTGGATCTGGATATAATTTTGTGTTTGGATTTACTTTTTTTAATGCCTCATATGATATTGATTCTCTTGATACTATTAGGTCATATTTTGATAGGTCATTTGCCACATCCCCATTAATCACATCTGGCTCAACAGAACATCCCCATAAAACTGTCTTTGCTCCCTTTTTTCGTATATTATTATTCAATGCTCCTATAATATCTGTGCCTGGATAACAATAATTATCCCCTCCTATTGAAAAGCAAATATCATCTTTTTTTATATTATATAAAATATTTTTTCTTCTATTTTTAATTACTGTATCTATTTTATTGTTAATTTTAATATCTAAAATACCTAATATATTTTTTAAACTGTATTTATTTATGACTTCCTCTTTATCATCTATAATTTCACATATCTCATTTAATCCATATTTTATATCTTCATTTGGTCTTATTGAAAAAAGTGATAAATCTTCTTGTAATATTTTTGATGTTCCTCTTACTATAGCTTCGCATCCATGATTTTTACTACCTGAATGATAATATAATTTAATTCTACTCATTTACTAAATCCCCATTTCTCATTTTTAGTATTCTAGCTGGTGATCCTCCTACTACGGCATAGTCTGGAACATCTTTAGTTACCACAGCTCCTGCACCTAAAATACAGTGATTGCCTACTTTTACCCCTGGTAATATTATTACTCTAGATCCTATCCATACATCATTTCCAATAATTAAAGGTGTTTCTGGTTCAAATCCCTGTTCGCACATTGGAATATCAAGTCTATCAAATGCATGACTATACGAATACATGATACATTGATTTCCCATCATTACATTTTCACCAATTGTTATTCTTCCACTAAGAATGCAATTTACACCAACACCACTATTATCACCTATTTTAAGTTCTGGATCAAACTCTGCACCTTTTTCAATATTTACATTTTTACCACACTCTTGAATAAAATTTTTAACCATAAATCCTCTAATTTTCTTATATGTATTTCCGTATTTACCAACAGATGTAGGCAATTTTTTCCCAATACCATGATATAATCTCCTATAAAAAGATCGCTTTATTCTATTTAATATCATATATCTCATATCTCCCATTCATATATTTATAAGTCTTATAACTTTATCTACAACATATATATACCAATAACTTTTTCTTCTATATATCCATCTATAAACTTTATTTGACGATATTTCTGCATTTTTAGCACACACTTGATACTCATAAGTTTTCATTATATAACTATTTTTTTTTATTCTTTGTAATAAACTTGTATTTTTTAAAAGTAAATTCATATTAAATGAGTTTACTAATTCCATAAAAATACTATTATAAAATATCTGCCATACTTCATAATTTTTTGTTCCAAATATACTCATATATTCTCTAATAAAATTATACTGTTCTATGCATTGTATATCATAATCTTTATAAATTCTATTTGTTAAACAATTTTCTCTAGATAATGTATAGAAGTATAATTTTGTTTTTATAAAGTTTATATTTCCTGAAATTGCATCTAAGTATCTTATATTAAATCTTAAATCTTCTCCCAAAGATATGTTTTCATCAAATCTAATGTTATTATTTTTAATAACTTCTAAATAATAAATTTTATTCCATGGAGCATTTATTCCATACAACCTTAATTTTAAAAAATCAGCCTTATTTATTACACTATCTACTTTAGGTCTTTCGTAGTCAAACTCTTTAACTTCATTGTCAATTACATTGTAATAGTCACATACTATCAAATTATTTTCTTTATAATTTTCTAATAGTAATTTACACCAATCCTTTGCTACATAATCGTCACTATCACAAAACATTAAAAATTGGCCTGTTGCATTTTCTATGCCTATATTTCTTGCTTTAGATACACCTCCATTCTCAATACTAATAACTTTAATTCTAGAATCTATTTCCTTATATTTATTACAAATTTTTTCTGTATTATCACTTGAACCATCATTTATAATTATTATTTCTATATTTTTATATGACTGATTTATTAAGCTGTCTAAACATTTTGATATATACTTTTCTCCATTATATACTGGAACTACTATACTAATTTTTTTATCCATTTTTACTATCTCTCCATGAATAATTTATCATACTCATTTATATAATTATCAAATTTATACTCCATACTTTTAAGGTTTAAACTTAGCTGTAGTCTATGTTCCTTGTTATCTAATAAATACTTAATTGCATTAAATATTGCATTTTTATCTGTTTCTACTAATATTCCTGTTTTTCCATCTATAAACTGTTCTCTCATCCCACCTACATCTGTTGCTATTATAGGCTTATTCAAAATTCTTGCCTCATTAGTAGTTGTACAGTATGCTTCATAGTATGATGGTTGTACATATATATCACAATTTTTCATGTAGGTATAAGGATTTATCTTATTTCCTAATAAATAAAATTTATCTTGTATATTCATCTCTTTAATTTTCTTTTCTAAAAAATCAAATTGATTTCCATCACCTATCCAATACCATCTAATATTGTATCCTTCATCTGACAAACTTTTACATATATCTACTGCTAAACTTCCACCTTTTTCTTTAGTAAGCCTTCCAACAGAAACGATATTTATAGTATTTTTATCAAAAATATCATCTTGTGCTTTTTGGGATAATTTTATAATTTCATGTCTATTTATTATATTATGTAGTATTAATATCTTACTTTGAAGTTGAGGAAATTTTTCAAGTAAATTTTTCTTACAATCCTCTGAAACAGCTATCATTTTATCAAATTTAACATAATATTCTTTATCGATTTTATACTTACTATCTTCTTCTTCATAAGCTCCATTGTGATACCACATATATTTTCTTTTTGCTTTTACTTTATCAATTACATAATATGGTGAAAAATCATTTTGAGAATATGCTATAGCTATATCATAATCTTTATTAAGTCTTTTAAAGAGCTTCCATGGTTTTTGTCCAAATTTATTTATTAATCTAAAAATAATATACTTGCTTATTTTAAGTAATTTTAAAAATAAATTTTTCTCTTTTAAATATTCTGAAAATGTATCTGTAGTATTAATAGCATATTCAAATGTATTTAGTATATTTATGTCTTTTTTTATCTGATTTTTTAATTCAAATTCAGGATTCATTGGTAAAACATCAATTTCATATTTATTTGAATCTAGTTCATTTAATAAATTTACTAAACATTTTTCAATTCCACCTATTCCTAATCCATAACATACAAATAATATTTTTTTCATATTATAATCCTTATACATCC
>ERZ824488.1853-NODE-1853-length-21261-cov-24.127228_pt1 | contig 21261 bp, 19 predicted proteins | sample MGYA00519936_ERZ824488 | MGnify/ENA primary metagenome ERZ824488 (study PRJEB31778, sample SAMEA3449153) | human gut metagenome | biome: human gut; feature: human-associated habitat; material: faeces | place: United Kingdom | collected 2010/2012 ... | reverse complement strand
CATTTTAATTTGGTTTTTGGGGTAAGGCTCGAACTCACGACCTTCGGGTTATGAGCGAGGTTTGACCGGTTTTTGTGGTTTTGTGAAAATTAGAGTTTTTGTTGGTATTTAGGTATTTACAAGAGTTTTGGTTTGTAGAACATTTGTGCATTTTTAGGACATTTTTGGAGATGATTTTACCCAATTTTTACCCAATGGGTATGGTACGTTTGTTCTTAGAACTTTGGCACTTGTAAATACTTTTGGAAAATGAAAAATTTTAATTTTTAGGAGGATTTAGATTATGAATAATTTAAGAGAAGTTAATGATGATATTTTGAAAGATTGGTTAGAATTTAGAGAGGAGACTTTGTGTTGCACTTTAAGTGCTGAGGATAAAAAGCATTTTGTTTATTTTGATGAGATTTCTGAAAAAATTTTAAAGAATGTTCCAGAACAAAATAAAAAGTATGTCAAGAAACAACTTGATCTGCTTGATGAGAATTTTATGGATTATATTTTCTATTGGAATGAGAAATATTATAGGAATGGTTTTTGTGATGGAGTACAGCTAATTGGTGGTAGTTTTGATAATTAATTAAATATATTTTCCAAAGTTTTTTCAAAATTTTGAAAAAACTTTGGATTTTTATATACTTTTTTCAATTTTATGAAAAAGTTTTAAATAGTATTTCTAATAAAAATAAAATAGCAACTTGAGTTGATTAATATCATTTTATTGTTTTATTTTCAATATATATAGTAATGCATATGCTCTATTATATAAGTATTCTATAAATATTGAATCTGTAATTGCTTCACGCTTTTCTTTTGCCTTATTCAAATACTCATTATGCCTTATATCAAAATATTCATTCGATATTTTCATTAATTCATTAATTTCATTTTTAATAACAGCATACACTTTTCCATCCACATTACTTGATATTTTTTTAGAAGCATTTGAATACTTATCTGTTATTCCTGTGCCATCTTGTATTGATATTATGTATTGTAACGAATCTATTATGTAATCTAATACACATTTTTTATCCAGATTTTCAGAACTTAATATCATTTCCTCTGCATATTGTATTTTCCTCTCCAACATCGTGTAATTAATTATTTTCTCATTTAAATTAGTTGTTCTATATCCAGATTTAATAACTTTTCCTTTTTGCAATTTAAATGGCATTCTAAATTTCTGAAATATCGCATTTACATCTTTCGTGAAGTCATACCTTTTCTCATTTTCTATCCAACTACTGAAAGCAAGTTCTATAAACATTTTAATATCATTTATTGTAGAACACTCTTTATACTCTATTCCATAATGTAATTTATATTGATAATCATAGCTGATATCTAAATAATAAACTCCACCATTCCAATTATCATATCCAACAAATTCTGATTTTAAATAACCCTTGTATGGTAATTCTTTTTCAAAATAAACTTTAAAACTTGTCCAAAACTTATTAATTTGACTATCTAAATTTCTAGCCTTTTTATATCCATTTTTAATTAAAAACTTTCTTATAATTCCAGTTGTTATATCTATGTCACGGTTCAATGAATCATGATGCAATAATACCGATGTTTTGATTTCTGGAAGTTCTTTTTCAAAAACATTACTTATTTCTATTATTATATCGAATAAATTTTCAGCATATCTATCATATCCAATTTTTTCAATATCTATGTTTTGGGCCTCATATATTTTATCTAAATAGCTAGCCATAAATTCTAAATATTCTTGGTTCATATTATCAATCCTTCATTATTATCTTTTATACCATTGTATCATTCTTTTCTAATTTTAGCAGTAAACATCTATAGATTTCTAAAACAAGTAAAAATAGAATATCTTAATTTCATCTTTTATAATTTTTGAAACAAAATTTATAATCTATTTGTTATAAAGAATATTCTAAACCTTTTCGTAGTTTCATAAAACCTTTTCATTATTCTTACCATAGCCTCATATTATTGAATTTTTTGAAAATATTACAAAAAAATATTAAACTAAAAATAATCAAAATTTCTTTTTAATTTAAGACTTTACTACCTTTGTTATTGCATTTTATTCATATTTTCTTAAAATCATTAAGTAGTTCTTCTACATCTTTATATCTTTCTGTGGGATTTGCATTCATTCCTTTATTTACTAAATCTAATAATTTAGTATTATGTATATTTGTTGTATTAGTTTTTCCAGTCATTAGATAATAAATTGTCATAGTTAGAGCATATATTTCATGGCACATACTATATTTATCAAAACCTATTATTCTCAAATTCGGATCATTAAACCATCCTTTAAAATCTGTATTCACTGTTGTTAAAGTACTTTCTTCTTGCTTTATTAAACCAAAGTCAGATATTTTAACAACTGGTACATCATCATATATTTTTATTAATATATTTTTTGGATTAATATCTCTATGCAATCTACCTTTTGAATGTATATATTTAAAAGCTTTTAATACTTGATAAACATAGTTTTTTCGTTCAGTTGTTGTTAACTTATCATTATTTGTCCTTATAAAATCATAAAGATTAGAATCCATATATTCCATTGTATATTCTCTATTTTCAGCATTATATGAATATACATCAATTATATAGGGAGATTTAAAAGATTTTAGTTCATCAAATTCTCTTTTAAATCTTTCCAATTCTTTACTCGTTAAATCTTTTTTAGCTCTTTTTAAGGCTATTTTTTTATCATAAAAATCATCTTTATAGTAATACACCAAAGCATATGAGCCCTCCCCTATAAGATGCAAATTGGCATGTTTATTACTTTGAGACTCTAATTTTATTTTCATTTCTGAATATCTTCTATATTGAAAGATTTGGCGTCCTGAAATATTATCTGATTCATATATTTCAAATCCATCTCTCTTTAAAAATTCATTTATTTTTTCTAACGCTTCCTCCCAATTTTTACTTTCATCTCTCACTGCTGGATTAAATATTTCCAAAATAAATCTTAAAAATTCTTTATCATTCAAATTTTTTATTCCAAATCGTGGATCATAAAATACCCAATCATCTTCCCAATCCCAATTGTTTATTCTATGTTGAGTTATGTCTCCATAAGCATTTTTAAATCTATGATCTGTAGATTCTATTTGCTGTAAATTATACAGTCTCGACAAGAATGAAACTTCATCAAGTCTTCCACTCCAAAAGTATTGTATTTTCTTATCATTCTTTTTATCATAATAACCACTAGTTAATAAATCTACTATATCTTGTCTTGTATATTCTGTAATTTTATTTTCTACCATACTATTTCCTCTTTATTGACTATTCTACTATAATTTGTTTTATATTCAATATAATTACTTTATTTTAAAAAGTACTTTATTATATTAGTATATTGATCTTGCGCATTTAAACAAGTATCTATTAAATATCCTTTTTCTTTATTAGTTTGATATTGGTTTAGCCCTCTATAATAAAACAATTTATCTTTGTCTAGAATAATAAACGGTACTATATTATTTTTCAAACACTCTTTAAAAGCAATTATTCTACCAACTCTACCATTACCATCTTGAAAAGGATGTATCTTTTCAAATTTTGCATGAAATTCTATTATTTCATTTATAGTTACTTGTTTTAAAGATTCATACCATTCTAATAGTTTTTTCATATCTCTCTCAACATTTTTAGGAGCTGTAGTTTTTACCCCACCAACCTCATTGGATAATTTCTTATACTCTCCAACAGCAAACCAATCTTTTCTACTATCTGATGTTCCTTCTTTTAATATTTTGTGAAACTCTTTTATCATCTTTTCAGTTAACTTTTTGTCTGCTATATCTAACATATAATCAACTAATTTAAAATGATTAGCCGTTTCTAAAACATCGTCTAAGTCTGTAATGGAATCTTTTTCTGCTAATAATGTATTAGTTTCATAAATATATCTAGTCTGATCTTCTGTAAGTTTACTTCCTTCAATGTGATTTGTATTATATGCAAAAGTAATTTGAGTGTTATGATATAAATTTCCCTTTAATTTCATATTTTTTTGTTCTCTCAACACTTCCAAAATATTTATTTTAGAAATATCAAAATAATCTTCTTTTAGCAATTCATCAATTGAAACCTCAAATAATTCAGCTAACTTCTTTAATGCTTCAATATTTGGTTCTAATGTTCCAGATTCATATTTAGAAACTGTAGCAGATTTTATTCCTAATGCCTCTGCCACTTCGACTTGAGTCATTTTTTTATTTTTCCTATATGTTTTTAATTTTTCTCCTAACATAATAAAAACTCTCCTTTTTTAACTATAATATTATTATATCATATTATTTCCAAAAAAGAAAGTTTTATATAGCTTTTATTGTCAATATTCCAAAAAAGAATATAACTATTCTTATAATTTATCATAAAATATACTTATAAGTGTATTAAACAACTCTATATTTTCAACTACTATTATTTCCAATGTTTGTATTACTCTTGTAATTGCTTGATAAAGCATATCTCTGGGCGAATAAACATTATTATTCATTTGATAAGCTTTAAGTTTATTATTATCATAGTAAAAATGCTTATCAATTAAAACACCTACATTTTCAAACTCTTGTCCTATAACTCTATGTGGATTTCCAACCGTATTTTTATTATAATCCATTCTTTCAAATCCTACTTGTCCTTTTTCAGGATATAATGTTGATGTATAATTTATAAAACTATAGTTTTGTTTTGTCTTTATATACTTATCTGCCTCCTCGTAAGAATTAAAATATACTATATTTATATTTTTCTTAGTTAATTTTTTATCATTTAGTTTTGTTAAATCTAGCATAACAGATATAAAGTCCGCTAATTCCTTGTTAGTTCTAATCTTTTTTGTCATAGAAAACTTCTTCAATTGTTCATTTTCAAGAATCTCGATTATTCCACCTTCACCACTTCTCAAAATCTGTTTTCTATCACCACTAAGAATTAAAACTATATCATTATCATCTACATATTCTTTTATAAGTTTAAATTGTTCAATTTTTATTCTCTGAACTTCATCTATAACCAATATATCAAATTTTCTTGAAAATAATGTAGAAAAATTTTTTATTGGATATATATTCCATTGATAATTGTTTATTAATTCATATTGTCCATTATTTATTTGAGCACAATGAATCAAAGCAACATTGTAATTCTTTCTTTTTAATTCTTTTGCTAAATGATAAGTCAGTAACGTCTTTCCTGTTCCCGCATCACCTTGTATTAAGAAAAATTTATTTCCATTTTTTATATTACTCATTATTTCATTCATTATTTCTTCTTGATGACTAGTAAGAAAATACTGATCTTTCATAAATTGTTCTGTTTTATTAAATGGAGATATCAAATAATTGGATGCTTTAAATATATTATTTAAATCTAATTCTATACACTTTTCATTGTTATTCAATATTTTTATAAACTCATTAATTGATAATACCTCTAACTCATTGTTTTCTCTTAATATATATAATTCATTGTTTTTTTGTATGTAACCAATTAATGTCATACTTTTCATTAAAAATTTCAAATAATATTTGTTTTTAATCAATTGTTCTTTTAATATTTGTATATCTGTGACTTCTCTTTTATATTCTATATTTAAAATATTTTCATCATCAAATCTTAGTAAATCAAATTCCTTTCCAATTTGAGGTATTTTATATCCTAAATAAAAATAATTATACTCATTCAATGATATCATATTATTTTCTTCAATATATTCAATTAAGCTTTTTAATACATTTAACTCATACTTTTTTACTTCTAATCCATAATCTTCACCAATAAAATTTATATATTCTTTTGGTAATGTTTCGCCATTTGCTAAAAATATGTTTATTAGTGATTTTAAATTAATTGCCTTCATTCTCTTCCCCTCTTATAATTTACATTTTAAACCATGTTATATTCAAAATTTGTCGAAACTTGTAATTTATTATCAAAAAAGCAAAATAATTCTGTAAGGTTATAAAACTACATATTATTTTGCTTTTTTTGATTGATAAAATTTTAACATTAATGAAAATTAAACCGGCATCTATATCAAAAATTAGTAAACATACAATTGAAATTCATCTGTTAATTCAAACAAATCTAATATTTGTTTAGTATAATATCTTGCTCTATTTGAGCTTAATGATGTTTCAACATATATACCCGTGTCTTTTATTTGTAATGATGATATTAAAAATTCTTTTTTATAAGATAAAATTGGATCCTTTATACCAATATTATGCTTTGACGTTGATTTATGAATTTTATTTTGTACTACTATTTCTTTTAATTTATCAGAATCAATTGAATATAGAATTTCACAAACTTTTGCAACTAATTCGAACCAACCTGATATTTCATAATTATTATCCTTATATATTATAGTAGTAGGTGTTTGTCCACTCATTGGGGTAGTTAAATCACCTAAATCATATAGTCCTGGTTCAAAATCAGTTGTAGCAACCCTAGATTCATATTCTCTAGTTCTTGGTAATGGTCCCGTAATATCTTTACATGCTCTTTCTGAAATATCTTCGTTTCTAATTTCTATATTTTCTTGTTTCCATTCTTGATAATTAATATTGTTGCTTATTTCAGATGTAATTGAAAATTGGATTTCTTTTAATAAGTTTAATTTAGATTTCCATTGATTATTTGAATTTTGAGAATTATATGGTCCAGAAATAGGCGCAAGATTTCCAATACAATTAATATATTTGTTATAAATTTGATTAACTTTTTCTTCATCTATTTTTCCGTTATCATCTTTTCCTACTAAATAATCTTTCCACCAATTAGACAATGTTTGTGGCATTAAATGCTCAATCGTTACTTTATCTATTGGAACAGGTATATTTTTTGTTTCTACTTGTTCCATTTTATACAATAGAGCTCTTGCATATGTAATATTTACTGCATTTTTTAATGTTTGTTTAAAATCATCATCATCCGGAAATCTATTTGCAGGTGTACTGCTATTTGATAATTCAAATAAAATATCATCGTAAGTAATATTAATGTTGTTATTACTTATTTTATCCAATAAAGTATGAATTGCTGTTCTCAATGCACCACCTCCACCAGATGGAGATACTATCCTATATCTTAACATAAAGTCGCATAGTAAATTTAATATTTTCTTTAATTCTTTTCTATCATTATTATATAATCTCTCAAATAATATCATATATAAAGGATATAAATCGTCCGTTTTAAGCAAATTAAAAAATTTTATATATCCATTAATCTCATCCTTATTATCATTATCAGAGCATGTTGCATTTAACATCCAAGAATAATATTCTGCATATCTTTGCATATCTTTCAAAATTTCTATATGCTTTATTCCACTGTTAATAAAATGATTTTTAAAAATCAAATACACTTTATCAGACTGCACATCATCAAATATTTTAGTAATCAAATAGTCTCTTGAAAATCTTGTAACATTATTACTACCTAACGTTTCCTCTAATTTAACCCAATAATTATCATATAACTCTTGTTGTTCCTCCATGTTATTAGATAACAGTAAAAAATTTCTGATTAAATCTGAAGGTTCAAGCTTTTTACCGGTTGAATTAATTTTTTCAAAAACTGTTTGTACTGATTCCAAATCATCCTTAATGTCTAAGTTGACATCAACAACATCAAGTTTTTGTATTGCTCCATAAATGTTGTCTGGTTTTAATGTTTCATCTTCCTTAATACATTTTTCTAACAATTCTATAAACCTATTGTAATTTTTAAATACATGATTATTTTTTTCATTTTCATTTATTTCGTTTATTTTCCCATCAATAATTTTAGCAAATATTTTTGCATCAAATGTAGTTTGTTTCAATTTAATTCTATATCGTTCATCTTTTGTATCATTTTTTAAATATCTAGAATTAATTCTCAATTCGTCATCATTTTTAACATAATCTCTTATTGCACATAATAATAGTAAAATCGTAGTAATTCTTTGTTGACCATCTATTAAAATATATTCACTAAAAGATGCTCCACTATTCTCTCCTATATAATAAACAATATTGCCAATGTAATGATTTTTACCAGTCTTATATGATTTGATAATATCATAAAATAATTCATCACATTGTTCTATAGACCATTCATAATTTCTTTGAAATGGTGGTATTGCAAAAACTTTATCCAACCCGCCTATAAATTTTAAAACATTTGAATCAACTGCTTTCATTTATTTTCTCCTTCCATACTGAAAATATTTTTTCTGTATTTTTTTCTTATTTATTCTCCTAATCTCATTGACTTTTTATATTTTAATCGACTTTAGGCATTGTTTGTATTTTAACATAATCTCTAATTTGCTTATAATCCTTTATAGATTTTACATTTTGAGAAAATTCAACAAAATCATCACAAGACCATGGATATATATCCACACCAGAAACTCCTTTTTCAACAGCTACTTGATTTCCAACTTCTCTATGTATAAATGGAGCTATAAATAAAGCAAACCATTCTTTATAATCTTTTTCATTGTTGATATCACTATTTGCAGAACAAATCAAATGATTTCTAATAGATGTAATTTCATGTTCACATTGAAACGATTTTGAAGTTGCTATCGTTGGTTCTAGTAATGCATGAATATTATCTTCATATACATCTATATCCGCTCCTATATTTTTAGAATTTCCACCAGGTGCTGTTTTAAATGGAATTCCCTGATCATCTGCTTTATAATTTGCTATAACTTTTAAATTTGGTAAAGCCTTTTTTATTATAACAGCAATTAGGAACTCTAATCTTACGGTTGACTTAATATATTTTAGGACTTCATTTTGTGTACCATTTTTTCCATTTTTAAAAACATTTTTTATTTCATCCCTATAGAAGTCCCAATTCTTTTCTTTTGCCCAATCTTCAATTGCCTTTTCCTTAATACTTTTTTCTTCTTCACTTTCTTCAGCTTCTTGCTTGAAATTTAAGTCCTCATCTATAGCTCCCATATAATCAAAATAATCCTCTTCATTTGAGAAGTTTATATTCATTGAATAATTATTTAGTATATGGTCTATTTTATTTTTTTCATTACTATTAATATCAATGAAAGTACCAGCACCTCTTAATGAAATTAACATTGTTAATCTTAATTTTCTAATTACTTCATCTGGGGTTTCTACTATTAACTTATCAAATTTATAGTCATTCTTTTTTCTTTCAATAAAAGCTTTAGTTGCTGGAATTAAAATATCATTAGTTGTCGAATCATCCATTAAATTCATCGCATGTTCATATACTACTTCATTCGAAGCTTCAAATTTAAATTCTTGACGAAATTGATAAATAAGTTCAGCTAGTGTTTTGTAGTCATTATTTCCCCACGAAATGATAAATGTAATCTCCTGCCTTGTTATTCCTTTATAATTATACTTTTCATCTAAATATTTAATAACATTAAGCACTAGTGGAAAGAAATTTACACTAATTGTATTTTTTCTATAAGGATTATTTATTTGATATTTACAAAAAGCATTTAAAAAGGCACTTTGTTCGTATGTTTCATCAAATTTATCTTCAATTGGATAACCATTCTCATATGTTTTTATCATAAGCTTTCCATTATCAGATATTTTTATTTTTTCTCCCTTTATTACTCTTACTAACCCTAATTCATTTAAAAAATTAAACTGTGTATGTATTCTTGACTCCCAACCACCATTCCATCCTTTATCTTTATGAGCTGTGATTGTATTTTTTAACAAATATACTATTTTTTCAATATCCATTTCTCCTGGATTTGAATCCACCCATTCATTATAATATAGTAATACTCTATTAGATGCACTCTTTGATTGATCATCCGCTATAAAATCAAATTTATCATGATACTCTTTTACATACGTTCCCAATGTTTCCTTAGTCGGTTCAAATATTTTATATCGAATTATTTCACCTTCCAATTTTAAAGCAACTTCATCATCAATAATTTGATTCTCAAATTTTGATAATATTGAAATAAATTGTGGTATACGTTCAGGATTTCTTATAGTTGTATCAAATGATATAGGCTTTCTTCTACTTGGCATATTACACTTTCCCCCATATTAATTATTATTTTTTATAGTTAGTAACAAATATCTCTTTAGAATTACTCTTTATAGTATTATCATTAAAACTGATATAGTTACTATCAATATCATATACATTATATTTCTTAGACCAATTATTAAATGTTTCGTTTTCTTTTCCTTTGTGATATATTAAATTTGTTATTCCAAATTTAACTCCCTTTTCATCTAAGTCATCTAAAAAATTACATAGTTCAACTTCTTTTTTGTCATTCCATAATTTATTGTATTCACTCATAGATATGAGATATGGTGGATCTAAAAACACATAATCTTTTTCTTTAAATTCTATTTTATTTAAAAATTTTTGATAATCTGTATTTTCAAAAATCACTTCATTATTTTTTCTAAAGTTCAAATAATTAATTAGTGCTATATAAACATTTTTATTAAAATCCACATTTCCAACAGGTAAATTAAAATCTCCTTTTGAATTAAATCTAATCATATGATTAAATCCATATATTAATAGTAAATATAGCAATAGAACATTATCTTTGTTCTTATTATAGTCTTGTCTCATTTTTAGATAAGCATCTTTATTATATTTAGAATAATATGTTTTCACATATTTTTTTTTCATTTCTTCTGGTACGTTTATCCCTCTATACGAACAACTAAACCCATAATAATCAATTATACTATATAATTTTTCTAATAGTTCTTCAGAGCTATTTGCATATTTCCCCAATTCCTTATGTAGAGAGATTACATTATTATCGACATCATTCAATATATATTTTTTTCCTGAAGAATTAAGAAATGAACTACCCCCGTCCTACAAATGGTTCTATATAGTTATTTATATCATCTGGAAATAACCTTTCTAATTGTGGCATTAATTTATATTTATCCCCTACATAAAAGAAAGGAGATCTTATTGTATCTTTTTTATTCATTATTTTTCCACCTTTGTAATAAATACATATTCTTTATGATTCTTTAATTCTGTTTTTCCTGCATTAAAAAATTTATATGGCTTGTCAAACACTTTCGTCTCACCCTTTTTATCTAATATTGCTTTTATTTCTTCTAGTGTTATTTTATTTTTAGAAGATGAGCTTTTCGAATTATACGTATTGTTATATGTAACTACTATATATTTAACATTTAAATTATCTATTAAGTCTTTAAAAGCTTTTGGCGCAGATGTCTTACAATATTCCGACATATTTTCTTCTTTTGGTTTTAATGCAGTTCCATATAATTCTGGTTTCTCCCATTTAGTTATATTCTCTAATACATGATAAAATCTACTATATTGCCTTGAATTATATGGAGGATCTATAAATGCAATATCTGCTTTTATTTTTTTTGCTAATATATTTGAATCTTCTCTATAAATTTCAACTTTCTGTTTTTTCTTCAATTTTTTAGGTAAGATTAGTTCATATTTGAATTTACTCTCTATATTATCTATTTTTCTATATGCATCATAGTGTCCACAAGTATTTGCTATTTTATCTACTGAGAATAATAGTGAAGAAAGTAATATAAAATATTCTTTGCTATTTATTTCATTTTTAGAAATATTAATCTCTAAATCTTCCCTTATTTTTCCTATTAATTTAGCATCTTCTCTATTAAAATATTTATCTCCAAAGTTAGTCGAAACATAATTTTCTTTTAATTTTGTTCTATTAGCTTTGTTATATGATTCTACTATATTTATAAGTTTGTCCATATCATAATTTTCTTGCAGTAAAAATCCTTTATATATGACCTCATTAGAATATAAAAAATCATTAATTATATATTTATCATACTCATTAAGCATATATTCTGTTACTACTCCGGTTCCTGCAAATACATCAAAAAATGATTTTCCCTCACAATTATCTATTATAAGCTCTCTTATCCATTCCATTAACTTGTATTTACTTCCTGTATATCGTCTATTATACATATTAAACATATTGTTTTTCCTTCCTTCTAGCAAATTCTATCATATTTCAACATTTTTCACAATAAATTTACTAATAAAATTTATTTTTTATATCGCATTAAACATTTGTTTTGTTTGCAATAGTTTTTTGCAAATTTTTTTGTCTTATTTTTTGTTTTTAATTTCTTCCAAAAAAATGATCATAAGGATAACCAGCTTTAATATATTTTTCAGTTAACTCCATCTTATACTTTTCTAACAATTCCAAATATTTTTGTTTAAAAACATTTTTGCAAATCCACTCAACTCCTTTACTAGAAATAACAACTTTGCCATTAACTAAAAATTTATATTGCTCAAATCCATTATCACACATTTTTTTTATAGCTTTTCTAACGGTATTTTCTTTCCTATTGAAGTAATTGCATAACTGTTTTATATCCATGTCTTCATTCCACCAATTTTCATGATGCTCTACTTTTAACAATTCTTCATACTGTCCAATTCTATCTTCAAAAAAATCCACATCAGCATCTGTTAGTGATTTTTCATTTTGAAAATACACTTGATTTAACCATGCATATCCTTCTGCTAAAATAAAATATTTCCTACTTTTTACTTTCTCACTCCTCCATCTGCAAGTTGGATGTTTTTTTAGCATAACTTCTATAGCTTTTCTTAAATCTTTATGTGTTATTTCTTTTCCATATTTAGTAGTAACACCTAGTAATTGAAATCTCTTTAAGATTTTATTATATGATAAGAAAATACTATCTAAAACTTGCTCTGAATCCATTTTCATTTTTCATCACTCCTACTTTTTTAATTTTATTAATGCTAGTCTACGTAGCATTGATAGTTAGCAAAATTTATTTTGCTCGAATATAGGTAGTATTTTTTAGTACCTAATATTCGCCAGCGTGGTGTTTTGACACCCTTTTGGCTGTTTATGGCAAAATGCCCTAATACCCTTTTTGGCTCTCCGAGGGATATTTTTGATATAAATTTTTTCAAAATATTTTCAAAAAAGTTCAAATTTCTAAAATAAAAACTTGAACTTTTTTGCTTTACTTTTGTTTAAAAACATATTATAATATTTTTAGATTTTGGATTAAGTTAGCATTTAGTTTGGTCGCTTTTGCTAGCTTTTTCTTTTGCATTTCTATCATTTTTTATGAGTGAAATTCCATAACACATTTTGTATAAAATTTGTATAAATTCTTCTGCTAATTTCCTATTTTCAATAGCAATTTTCTCCATCAATTCTTCTCTTGTATATCTAGTTGTAATTACTATTGGTAACTCGTTTTCATATCTATTATTAATAATTCTATACAACCTTTCTAAAGCCCATTTACTTATTGTTTCACTCCCAAAATCATCGATAATTAACATATCAACATTAGAATAAAGTTCCATAATTTCTGACTCTGTCGTAACAGTTTTATTAAAAGATTCTTTTATTCTATCTGTTATAGAACTAGTCCTTTCCAATAATGCAATTTTTTTATTTCTAATAATCTCATTAGCAATACTCGCTGCTAAATGAGTGTTTTCATATCCTATACTTCCATATATAATAATTCCATCTTTAACTTTGTTTTCTGTGCATAAACGTGTATATTTTATTAATGTTGTTAATGCTTCTTGGTTATCTTCATTAATATTAAAGTTTACAAAATCACAATATTTCAGTTTTCTTTTTATACAACCATCCTTATATATTTTATTTATTATTTCTCTATATTTTCTTTGTTTTTCTTTTTCATTTTGATTTGAATCATATTGTTTCCAAAATGCAATTGCTTCACTACAATCACACCTTTCATATTCTACCATATCGTGATTAACATTTGCATAAAGATAACTTAATCCTACTGGCTCTAATTTTTTATTGCAAAATCCACATTTTGCACCTTCATTGGTGATAACTTTAAAATTCACATTTTCTAAATCCACTTCTATTCTCATCTCCTTCTTTATTTAATATATTTTTAATCTTATTTTCTTCTTGTGTGTTATCCAACGTTATTGTAACGTTACTTTCTTCTTTTTCACTTTTCAACTTTTCACGATATTTTTGTTGTCTAATTCTATTTTGTTCTTTATATTTTTCATATGGCTCAATGCTTTGATACTTGTCCCAATTTTTAATTTTATATGCTCCATCTTCTACAATTAGCATATTTAATTCTAGAAATTTTTGAATAATTTTTTCAATTTTTTTCTTAGATTTTCCCATAATCTTTGAAAAATTTTCTATTGTCATTGGTTTATTATTGCCTATTACTAATTTTCCATTTCTATTGCATTCTACAGCAATAATTAATAATTGAATCCATACTCTAAAATATGTATCTCCATCTGGCTCTCTTAACAGTATTTGAATTTTCCTATTTGAAAATATTTTTAATTCTAGTTTCAACCATTGTAAACTATACATATCCTCCTTTCCTCGCTTTCTTTGTAATCTAACTTATAGATTTTTGTTCCATATTTTTTAAATATTCATCTAGCGCTTGTACTCTAAATAAATACTTTCCACCAACTTTAGAGCATGGTATTTGCTTTCTTCTTACTAATTGATTTATCAACCAGTAAGATACACCTAAATACTCTGCTGCTTCTTTCATTGTTAGTGTTGTCCTTTGAATTTTTGGTAATTCCATAATATCACCTCCTGCCTTTTTGAAATTTAGTATTGACTTTTGTTAACATTTGTATTATATTGTCAATAGTTAACTTTGTAAATACTTTTTGGATTATTTTGATAGCAAGTTAACTTTAAGTAAATTTATATACTGTTAACGGAGGAACTATGAATAAAGTAGAATATGATGAACCTATAAATATCTTTGTTTCAACAAATGAAGAATTTACCCATAAGGCATTCTTATATGGAAAAACAAAATCATCAAAACCTAAGTATTATGATTTGAAAGACGGAGATACTGGTTATTTTACTATTGATACTATAACTAACACACAGCCACTTTGTAGTGAACTCATCTCTTTCTTAAATTGTGATTTTGATAATTTTGATGAATGTTTTATGTGGTTTACTAAGTTTTTCACTTCATACATAATATATATTGGAGAAAAAGCTATAAATAAATTTGAAATTAATAAATTTTATTCTTTTAGTAAAGTAAAAAATTTATTTAAAGAATATTATGAAAAAATAAAAAAAGACTCAAAACATGGTCAAGAGCTATTATCAAAATTTGTTGATTATATATTTAACATTAATAATATTAAAGAAATAAATGATTTTAGTACAAAAATAAGATTTTATATTTATTATAATTCTCATTTTAAGGAACTTGATAGATTTATAAATAATCATTTTTCTATGCCTCAAGGCTTTTCTTTTAGAACTATTTCTGATATTAAAGGAAATACAGAAAAAGATTTAATAAAATTCTTTAAGTCTAAATCCTCTTATGAAATTGAACCAAATTATAGCACTAGTAACGAAAACATTTATGAAATTTTATATGTTACATTGTTTCAATTCGTACTTAATAATAAATATCTTATCAAGAAATGTAAAAATTGTGGTAAATACTTTATAACAGATAATCCACGTATTAATTACTGTAATAATTTATACAAAGGAAAACAAACTTGTAGAGATATCGGAAACCAAATTGCTCAAAGAGTTAAGCAAGAAAATGAGATTGTTTATGGTAAATATCGTAAGATTTATGCAAAAAAAGCAATGTTAGTAAAGCGTAATCCTGATATAGAAGTTTATAAGATTGATTATGAAAATTGGAAAAAAGAAGCTAAAGAATTTATGGATACCATTAGAGCTGAGGAGAAAACTTATAAAGAATTTGATAAGTGGCTAGATGAAAATAAATAAAGGAAAAGTTCATTGCTTTTCCTTACTTTATTTCATATGGTTTATGACCCTTTTTTAAATTATTTACTTCATAACATTCATCTAAATCGCTCCAATTTCCATCTATTGAATATATTTGATCTATCGAGCTTAGTATCATTTGATTATTAATTGCTTTTACATCTTTTTCATATAATTTAACATAATCATTATCTAAAATATTGATATTTTCCTTTTCTAAATATAAAGGATCATACATATTTATACAAATCTTTGGGCTTAAGGGAAAAATAACAATATTCCCTGGCGTTATATATCCTACTCCCATCCATGCAGGTTGTTCCTTCCAAAAGGTTGTCAAAGCATGTACATTATCTGATGTGTAAAAGTAATCATCCGTCATATTAAATCCTACATTCCAAGTATGTTTATAAAAATAGTTTGCAAATTTTTCTAATTTTTCTCCATCAAATGTTGATTGTAGCTGTGCATATTTTACTCCTTCAATTACTCCTATTTCATTTTTTATATTTTCTTCTATATTATCAACTTTATATGCTTTTCCAGCTTCTCTCATAAGTTCTTCCATTCTCTTAAAAGATTCTTCTCCAAACTCTCTCCACTTCTTACCTCTTACTATAAAGTATGCTAATAAAAACGAAATGAATATCTTTTCTTTGTCAGAAAGTCGCTCATTTAAATATATCTCTACATATCTTTCATTACTTAAACAATTAAGCACATTTATATCTTGTCTAACTTTTTCTAATCTTTTTAATATATTTCTATATTGTATTGAATATTTTCTTTCATAAATTTCATTATGTGCTTTTTCAATAAAATCTGAATCTTCTCCATCGACCTTAATTGTATGGAAATTTTTAATGTATCCTATATTATCTACAGAATTTGTAAATTTTGTTTATCAAACACATGAATTATATACTTTTTTCCTTCTTTTCTAGCAAATGATTTTAGAAAAAATTGTGATATATAATGATGTTTTTTTGAAATCTTATTCTTACTCATATTTGTTCCTTTACTATATATTTTTCAACCATTATTCTAACATTATAGTTTGCATTATTTTTTAGTTTTTCAATTATCTTTTCATACTTGTAAATTTCATTTTTTGGTACTTTTATCAATAATTTTATATATCCTACACATTCTTCGTAAGATAAGTTATCAACACAATCATTTAACATTTCTAATATTTCTTCTTCGCAATCAGTGTTTATAAAAATATCACTCAGTTCTATCAATTTATTCCTTATTTCAATATCATTTTCCTTATAAGCATTTATAAAAAGATAATAAAATAATTTTGGATTAAATTCTTTATCTACATTAAGTTTATCTTTAATTATTTTTATACAATTTAGAATTTCTTCTATTTGACTTGGATCATTTAAAGACCTTTCTAAATATTTTGAAAATAATTGATTAACTTTAATATTTTCATAAATATAATTTGCCATCAATATATTATTTTTTAAATCTTCTTTTGTCTTTTCCCTTGATTCTGTAAAATCTTCTTCGTATTTAGAGAGCTCACTATTATTTATTGAATTTATTATATCTTCTTTTATTTTTTTATCTTCTTCGACTAATAAAATATATGATAAGGTTTTTATAATTTTAACTTTTTCTCTTATAAATTGGTTTTCAGATAATAAAATTAATTTTGCTAATGGAATATATTCTTTAATTATAATATCATGTGTTTTCTCTTCATATACTTCTTTTATAAAAAAATTTCTTTCTAAATAATATTCTGTCACATATCCTACAGCAACTCCTGGATTGTCTTCTCTTTCTTTATATCTATCTTTACATATTTCAATTATATCTTTTAACGAGTCTCTTATATTTCGATCGTCCTCTAAATTATAAATTATGCTTTCAAATGTTTTCTTTTTTGATAGTATTTCATCATAATCTCTTATTTCTGGTTTATACTCTTTTATATTTATAATAGCATATGATATATTTATGATATTTCTATCTTTTAATGTCAAAATTTTATCTATTATACTTTTATATATTTTAAAATTTTCTTCCGATAGAGTTTTAATATCCATATTATTTAATATTTTTCCAAATTCATAAAAAAATCTAGAATAATCTTTTTCTAAATAATCCATGATTATTTTTAATAGCCTTGAAATGTCATTAAATCTACTTAAATTAGATGGTATCGACTTAAAAATGTCTGTTATATAAAGCATATGATAATCTTCAGTTATTTCTATATTATCTAACATTCTTGACTCAAATCCATTATATATTTCATTTTCTAAAATTCTACCATATAAATCATATATGAATATTTCATTTCCTAACTTTTCAAAACTAATCGTAGTATCTAAACTTGACACTAATTCATTAACAAATAGCCTACTATTAACAAAATGATAATCTAACTTTAATTTATTAAATAAATTTTTATATTTTTTTCTTTCTCCTGCTAAAAATAACATTTTCAGTGTTATCTTATAAAACTCTTCATCCTCAAAAGTATCTGCATACATATACATTACTTCCGCTATAAGAATTCTTACAAGTTTTAAATGGGTAATAGAGCCATAAAATATAGTAATATATGCTAAATTTTGTATATTATTTAATATATCTTCTAATCCAATTCCAATAATCGTTGTATATTTTCCTTTGTTTTTATTATTGAAAACATTTTCTGAAACTTTTTCAAATATATCTGCTTTTATTCTATCTACATCTGGATACGATAACTTATGTTTATTTTTATTAATTTCTTCTTGGAAAGGATTTGAATATGTATATTGATCCATAGAATTATCATATTTATTTAATATATTTCTTCCATCAATTAATATGTCATCTTTTAACCAATATGGTATTTCATTATTAGAATTAATATCATTTTTTAAATCTATATAACCATTTTTAGCATCTAATAATTTACCTTCAAAATACATTTTATTAGCATTCCATCGTTTTCCTAAAATGGATTCTTCTTTTATTTCAAATTCTTCTCTTAATTCTTTATACAATATTTCTATTTCATTAAAAGGATATTCACTTATACCAAAAATCCAATCTACTATTTTTTTACCAAATATCAATGTATTACTACTAAAATTATATTCTTTTTTTATAAATTTAGGATATATTAATGACATTGCATAATTTTCCAATTCTTTAAATTTATTAATATATTTTTTATATAAATCTGAATACTCCTCCTTATTTTCTTTTGACGTTCCAATTAAAAATTCCGCTAATTGTGGCGTATTTTCAAGAGTCATATAGTAATTATTGTTTATTATTGTTGTTTCAGTTATTTTATCACCATTTATCATATCCCCATTTTCAATATTTATATTTTTGTTTTTCATCTCATTATTTCTTATTTCCATTAACTATATCTCCATTTGATACTTCTACATTTCTATTATTCATTATATTTTTATTTACATTTTTTTGTATTATTATGCTTGCACTAATAGTTCCTCCTATAATACCAGAAACTAATGGTATTATTATATTAAATATTACTTCCTTAATAGTCATATTCTTTCATCTTCCTTTTTGCATTATAATATCACATTTTCTACAAGAAATCCAGTAATTTCCAGATATTCATCACTTTTCGCAATATGTGATTTGGTTTAATTATAATTTTTTTAAGTTTCTTTTTGAAATCCATTGCAATTTGTTAACTATTGTTGTATGATATTTTTGTTAACAAAAAAATATAAATACTCCTCCCACCCATAGTCATACTTGAAAGGAGGTGAAATAAGTAATGGCTGGGAGTATAGAAAAAAGAGGAAAAAATAGTTACAGGCTAACAGTATCTGAAGGATTTGACCTAAACGGAAGACCTATGATACACAGAAAAACAGTCCACGGGACTAAAAAAGATGCAGAAGTTGAACTAGCAAAATTTGTTACTGAAGTACAAAATGGTTTAGTAATTGATGGTAAATCTCTTAAATTTTCTGAATTTACAGAAATATGGAAAAGAGATTATGGTTCAAAAGAACTTGCTCCATCAACATACAAACGTTATTGCAGAATGTTAGAAACAAGACTTTTACCATACTTTGGACATTTCTATATTAACAAAATTAAACCAACTGACATTATGAAATTCTATGACTTACTTGAAAAGGATACTCAGTTAGTTAGGAAAAAAGGTAACAATGGTTCAAAAACAAAAAAGCCCTTATCTGGTAAAACAATTTTAGAGCATCACAGATTATTAAGAGCAATGCTTCACAAAGCAGTTTATTGGCAATTAGTAGTGTCGAATCCTGCTGAACGTGTTCAACCACCTAAAGCTAGAAAACCAAAAAGAAAATCATATGATGATGAGCAAACTAAAATATTACTAGAAAATTTAGAACTATTATCTAGCGAAGATACTAAATACAAAGTTGCAATCATCCTTACAGTATTTACTGGTGTTCGTTTAGGCGAGTTAATGGGACTAGAATGGCAAGATGTTGATTTTAAAAATGGAATTATCAGTATTAATCGTTCTAGTCAATATCTATCAGATATTGGAGTTTTCACAAAAGTTCCAAAAACAGAAAGCTCCATTAGAGAAATTGCAATACCTGAATTTATCATTTCTTTACTTGAGGAATATAAGTTATGGTATGAAGAGCAAAAATCGGTTTACGGCGAATTATGGACGAATTCTGATAGGTTATTTGTACAAGCAGATGGTAAACCTATGCATCCTTCTACGATTAGCAAATGGTTTGTAAAATATGTTGGTCAAATAGGATTACCTGTAATTAATTTTCACGGATTAAGACATACAAATGCGAGTTTACTAGTTGCACAAAATATTGATATAGCAGTAATTTCTGCGAGACTAGGTCATGCACAAATAAGTACTACACTTGACTTTTATGTGCATCCACTACTTTCTCATAATAGAAAAGCTGGCTATGCACTAGAAAACTTATTATTACCAACAAGGTCTTAATTTGAACTTTTTTCTAATTTTCACAGATTACAAATTTTCACGATGTAAAAAGGTAAAAAACTTTGAGATTATATATCTCTTTCCCAAAAGTTCTTTACTATAAATTTAAAAATTTTATTGCAATTTACATTATTAAATTATTTTAAAAATTTAAAATATCTATTTATAACATTGTAATGTAAGTATAAAATTTTAATGAATTTTTATTGATATTTATGGCATTTGAGGTATTTATTTTACCCAATTTTTACCCAATTCGACATAATATTGTCATTTTAAACCATTATAGCAACCATTTTTAAAACATAAAAAAATACCCACAGTCATTGAAACTGTAAGTATTTATACTTTGGTTGCGGAGCCAGGACTCGAACCTGGAACCTTCGGGTTATGAGCCCTTCGTTCATGTCCTTATGTTTACTTTTTCAAATCTCTATAT
>ERZ824488.1852-NODE-1852-length-21269-cov-3.138069_pt1 | contig 21269 bp, 19 predicted proteins | sample MGYA00519936_ERZ824488 | MGnify/ENA primary metagenome ERZ824488 (study PRJEB31778, sample SAMEA3449153) | human gut metagenome | biome: human gut; feature: human-associated habitat; material: faeces | place: United Kingdom | collected 2010/2012 ... | reverse complement strand
ATTTAACCGAATCAAGCAAGTAGCGAAGCTAGGCCCTGTCAGCAGAGCTGCAGGGATAGATTGCGAATATCCGCTTGACTTATGAACGAGTGGCAAAATGGATGACAAACATCCGTCAGAGATCATACACTATGCAAGATGCGAGGCATCACCGGTAAGATATTCCTTCAGAGAATCCTGCCAGGACGGCATATCATAGACGTCAATGATCCGGAGGATGAAGTTGTCGAGGACAGAATAGTCCGGTCGTGTTTCTGAGACATCCAGAGAAGAGGACGGAACAGTGGTCAGTTCTGCCGTTTTACCTGAGAGACGCAGGATCTCTTTCGCAAAATCGAGGCGGCTGCACATGCCCTTGCAGGTCGCATGGTAGGTGCCATATTCGTTTGTCCGGATGAGATAAAGAATGATCCGTGCTAGATCCTGCGCGCTGGTCGGAGAGCCGGTCTGCTCAGCCGCAACGGTAATCGGACGGTTCTGGTCTGCAGCTTCGAGTACGCGGTTTACAAAGTTGTTGCCCTGACCGTATACCCAGTTGCTCCGGATGATGAAATGCTTTTGGGTAAACTCTTTTACATAGTGTTCGCCGGCAAGCTTGGAACATCCGTAAACGGTGCGCGGATTGGTGAGATCAAATTCCGTGTACGGCTGCTGGCGCTGACCATCGAAAACATCGTCAGTCGAGAGCTGTACAAATTTTGCACCGACCTTATTTGCGACAATGCTCAGATTCCGTGCGCCGAGCGCATTGACGCGAAAGGCAAGCTCCGGCTCCTGCTCGCACAGGGCAGTATCCGTAATCGCAGCGCAGTTAATGATGATGTTCGGACGGTTGATCTCGCCAAAGCGCAGCACCTCATCGGTCTGTGTGATGTCGAGTTCATTTTTATCCGTGTTAAAGACTTCCATTTCCATCGGATCCAGTACCTGGTTGATCGCAGTGCCGATCTGTCCGGCGGATCCGGCAATCCATACCTTTAGCATAATAGCCCTCCTTCATTTCATAAGAAAGGTGCTGATTTCAAAACCAGCACCCATACGTGTATTTATTTTAGCAAGAATGAGGTGGAGCTGTCAAGAATCAGACCGGAAAATAATTGTTCCTTTTTTCTGACAAATGAAACAATGACAGAAAACGATTTCATGCGGGTTTTGGAATAGAAAATAATAAATAATATCGTAGAAAAAGACAAATAATAATTAAATTGGCTAATGACAGACTTGTGTAAAAGTGCTAGAGTTATAATAACAAAACAAATAAATGTCTACATTATCCATATAGTATTGGGGCGTAAATTTGATCTATTGGATAAAATGACGAAAAAATGGAGGGTTTAGCATGAAAAAACGAGTAGTGGTTTTGGCGACAGCAATGACGGCGGCGATGATTTTTGGAACAACGGCGATGGCGGAAGAAGGTGGACTTTCCGGTAAGTTTTCGCTGTTTCATTTCGGAGAGAAGGATGGAGGAGGAACCTCCAAAGCATTCTGGAACGCAGTAGAAAAGTTCCAGGCGGCGAATCCGGACGTTGAAATCGATTTCCAGTTTACAGATTCTGATAATTATCAGGAAAAGCTGACGGCGCTGATGGCAGGCGATGAGCTTCCGGATGTATGGTTGACTAAGGGCGACATGCTTCCGACCTTTGCAGATGCAGGCTCGATTCAGGCAGCAGACCAGTACATCAAAGAGGATGCAGAGTGGGCAGATTCCTATGTAGAGGGCGCATTTACGGATACCACGTATGACGATACTGCATGGGGCGTTCCGTTCCAGATGCAGGCGAACTGCATCGGCGTGTACAACCAGGCAATTTTCGAAGAGTGCGGCATCGATGGATGGCCGGAAACCTGGACAGAGCTGCTTGAGGACTGTGCAAAGATTAAAGAAGCCGGTTATACGCCGATTGCAATGGGCAATAAAGACCAGTGGCTCGCAGAATCCGCAGTATTTAATACCTATGCATACAAATACATTGATCAGGACTGGTTCAACAGTCTGGCAAACAATGAAGGTGCGAAGTTTACAGATGAAAAATTTGTAAAGGCACTGGAGGGCTTCCAGAATATCGCGCAGTATTTTAATGAAGATATGAACTCCATCAATCAGGATGAGATGTTCGCCCTGTACTATGATAAGAAGGCAGCGATGTTCTTCGATGGTGCATGGTCAGTCGGAACGATGATCCAGAACTGTCCGGAAGACGTTCTTGCGACGACACATGTCGGCCTGATGCCTGCAGTAGAAGGTGAGTCCGGAACCAAGTATGATACCGCAGCAGGCGCTGGCTGGAACTACGTCATCAACTCCCGCGTAGAAGGCGATGACCTGAAGGCTGTCCTTGCATTCCTGAAGGCAATCACCACCGGTGAATATGCAGATGATGCGCTGCAGCAGGGCTTCATCTCCGCAGCAAAGACGAGCGAGAACGCAGATATGTCCACGCTGGCTCCGCTGTTTGCAGAATACTATGATCTGGCGGCACAGATGAACAACTGCTCAATTTTCGACTGTGTACTTCCGGCAGAGGTTGGCTCCGGCGTCCTCTATGCGGATACGCAGCAGCTGATCGCAGGCTCCATGACTCCAGAGGATATGGCAGCTGACTGCCAGGCGGCACTGGAAGCGAATTATTAAAAAGAACAGATAAAGGAATATGCAGGACTGATCTGCAACACATAAGGTGTGGGCCGCTGAACCATCGTTTGGACGTGGGGCAGCGGCCCCGTCTGTAAAGAGCGGTACGGTTGCAGAAAGGCGGAAAGGAGCATACAGCGTGAATACAAGAGAAATACAGAATAAAAAGCAGCGCATCCTGATTTACCTGCTGGTACTGATTCCATTTCTTTACTTTCTGTATATTATGGTATATCCGCTCGGGGTATCGGTATATTACAGCCTGACCAAGTGGAAGGGAATCGGAAGTCCGAAATTTGTCGGGCTGGCGAATTATAAGACGCTGGTAAAATCAGGGGATTTCTGGCTTGTGACAAAGAATACGCTGTTTTTGTCACTGGTCTGCACGATCGGACAGGTCGGAATTGCACTGATTATTGCGTTTTTGATGACCTTACGCAGACTGCGGTTTAAGGCATTTCACCGGGCGGTCATTTTTTTTCCGGTTGTCATGTCGGCGCTGGTAGTCGGTTATGTATGGCGTTTCATTTACAACAGCAACTATGGACTTTTAAATATGTTCCTGAATTTTATTGGGAAGCCGGAGTGGATCCGGCTGTGGTTGGATGATCAGAGCATTGTATTAAGGAGTGTGTCAGTCCCGGTTGTATGGCAGTACATCGGATTGTATATGGTGATTCTGATGAGTGCTATTTCTGCAATTCCACAGGATATCTTCGAATGTGCGGAGATCGATGGGGCGACCGGATTCAAGAAATCCATTTACATTACACTCCCGATGATCTGGAACAGCCTGAAGGTGTGCATCATCCTTTGCGCAGGCGGTACGATGAAAATTTACGATCATCTTGTAGCCCTGACAAACGGAGGGCCGGGAAGAGCATCCGAATCGCTGGCGATGTACTGCTATGAATTTACATTTCGATTCGGCAATTTCGGAATGGGAGCGGCGATTGCGGTTGCAATCCTGGTATTTGCACTGCTGATCAGCGGAGTGATACAGCTTTTAATGGGAAGGAGGGAATCGGAATGAAAAAATGGAAACGATGGGGAGTAAATCTGCTGGTCAATATTCCGATCATGCTTCTTTCGCTGACCTGTATTTTTCCGGTTGTGTGGCTGCTGTATTCGTCCTTAAAAACGGATGTGGAGTTTGCACGAAGCCCGATATCGCTTCCGGCAGTTCCGAATTTTGGCAATTATGTGACGGCTTTTCAGCGTGCGAGCTTTGGCACCTTTACTTTTAACAGTGTTTTTAACAGCATCATTTCTCTGGTGCTCGTGCTGGTGATTTCGTTTACACTTGGCTATCTGCTCTCCAGATATCGCTTCCGCGGACGCAACCTGATTTATGGCGTGCTGATGGCAGCGATGATGGTGCCGATCTATGCACTGATCGTTCCGCTTTTTATTCAGGAGAAGAAGATCGGAATCCTGAATTCGAGATGGTCATTGATTCCGGTCTATGTGGCGATGGAGCTTCCGATGTCGGTATTTTTGATTGACAGCTACATGCAGGGGATTTCGATTGATATGGAGGAGGCTGCAGCGATTGACGGAGCCGGGCTGCTAAAGACGATGTTTATCATTATGATGCCGCTTTGCAAGCCGATCCTTTCGACGGTCGTGATTCTGACCTTTATGCATGTGTGGAATGAATTTGCATTTGCGCAGGTATTGATTTCACAGGAATCATTAAAAACCATACCGATTGGTCTGACGTATTTTACCTCGCAGTATATGACGAGCTATACCTTGCTGCTTGCGGCGCTTGCAATGGCAACGCTGCCGGTGCTGGTGATCTATCTGTTTTTCTATAATAAGATTATGGAAGGCATGATGGCAGGCGCGGTGAAGGGATGACAGGGCAAAAGAGACCGGAGAATGAAGAGCGGAAATGTCTTGTGGCGGAAGAAAACAGGAGAGGCAGGTGAGGATATATGTGCCGGATGGAGGGTGTGGATTTTGCAACGATCAGCCCGTATGTGCGTATGATGCGTCTGAAAAAGGTGACGACGATGTTATCCGGAAAATGGAGAGATATCGATCATGTATATACTTATATTGCTTCCGGCAGCGCGGAATTTATTATCGCGGGAGTGCGGTATCAGCTGCATCGGGGAAACGCGATCATTATACCGCCGTACATGACGCACATGATTATCCCGGACGGGGAAGAGCCGTTTGTTCAGTATATTATTCACTTTGATTTTTATGATACGCCGGAGCGCAGGGCTCTGATTCATAAGGATGTGCTTGATGAGGCAGAGCGTCAGCTTACGATTCCGCCGAAAGAGGATCTGCTGCATCAGCAGGTCGTCGTATCAGAGATTCCGGAGAGCGAGAGGAACCGTCTGGTCCGGCGTTATCTGGATATGATGCGGGAGTTTCATCTGGATCGCCCGGGAAAGGATGTCATCCTTCGCTCGGAATGTACGACGTTTCTGATCTATGCATGGCGCTATCAGATTGACGGGGAGAGCCGCATCAGCCGAAATCCGATCAAGACAAAGGCATGGATCCATATTGAAAAGGCAATCGATTATATACAGAGCTGTGAACCGGGCGTGGATATGGACAATGACAGCATTGCGGCAGTGATCGGTGTGACACCGAACTATCTGACCGGTATTTTTCAGTCGCACCTGGGTATTTCGCTGCACCGGTATGTGACGAATATCAGGATCGACCGTGCGCGGCAGATGCTTTTGAAAAGTGACCTGAATATTACAGAGGTGGCACGACAGACCGGATTTTCCGGAATTCATGTGTTCAGCAAGACTTTTAAAAATCTGATCGGCGTCTCACCGAGCCAGTTTCTGGATGAGATGGTGAGCCGGGAGCAGATCGAAGAAAATATGAGCGAGTGCGCGGAGGGATTTTGAGTAAAAACAGAGCGGATGGTGAATAGCCGCTTTACAGGAACAGGAGGATAGATACATGTGGATTGAAGGTAATTACAGAAGAAATCTGATGGATATGCACATCGATGACTGGAATGAAGAGTTTTTGAGCAAAATTGATGTTGATGAATATGTAGACGCCCTGAAGGATGCCGGGATACAGGCAGCGATGGTAAAGGGGCGGCCGCACACAGGGCTTGCCTATTATCCGACGAAGGTCGGAAGGATGCATAAGGGGCTGAAAGGATTCGATTTCTTCGGGACGATGGTAAAAAAGTGCCATGAGAACGGCATTGCGGTCATCGCCTATTTTACCCAGATTTTCGACAACTGGGCATATGAGAATCATCCGGAATGGAGGCTTATTACCGCGGATGGCAAAAATATGCGTGAGTACCGCGGAGGTGATAATTTCAAGACCGGGCGCTACGGCATCGTCTGCCCGAACAATCCGGGATACCGTCAGTATGTGAAGGACTGCCTGACCGAGATGAATACAATGTACGACTTTGAAGGCATGTTTCTCGATATGACATTCTTCCCGGAGACCTGTTACTGCCCGAGCTGTCGGGAGCGCTATCTGCGTGAGACCGGAAAAGAGCTGCCGCGTATCATTGACTGGGAGGACCCGGACTGGCTGGAATACGTGCATCAGAAGGATCTGTGGATCGCAGACTTTGCGGCTTTTTCGACGGGATGTGTCAAGGCAGTGAAGCCGGAGGTGACGGTGGAGCATCAGTTTTCCCGGATTGCCTGCTCATGGATCGACGGCAGCTCTGAGTATCTGGTTGAACATGTGGATTATCTTGGCGGCGACTATTACGGTGGATTTTTACAGCAGAGCTTTATCAATAAATATTATAAGAATGTATCTCCGAATCTTCCGTTTATCTATCATACTTCACGATGTGACCCGGAACTCAAATATCATACAACGACGAAGACACAGGAGGAGCTGCTGCTGCACGTCATCACAGCATTGGTACATAACGGAGCATTTCTGCTCGTCGACGCGATCAACCCGGACGGAAGCATCGTGCCGGAGGTTTACCATGATATCATGAAAGGCATTTACAGCAAGACAAGTCAGTACGAGAAATACATTACCGGAAAGCTCGACCATGACGCGGCGATCTGGTTTGCAACGCATGCAAAATATGACCCGAACGAGACGAAGATCGATGTCCGGGAAAAGAGCTTTGAACCGAAGTATTTTCTGGAGGGACCGCTGAACGCAGCAAAGACACTGCGTGAGAACAATATTCCGTTTGAGGTCATCGGATCAAAGAATATCCGGGATGAAAAAGCAGGCGTGATGATCCTCTCGCATGTGGCAAATATCCGCGAGGAGGAGATGGATGACATCGAGGCCTATGTAAAAGCGGGCGGCAACCTTCTGATCAGCGGACCGATCGCGAATCCGAGGCTGCAGAAGATGCTTGGCGTAAGAGTAACTGGAAAGACGGCACACAATTTTACCTACATGAGCCCGACCGAAGCAGGCGCAGAAATGTTTGCAGGATTTACAAGGAGGACACCTCTTACGATCGATATGCATCAGATCGAGATCGAGGTGGAGGATGATACAGATATGACGGTGCTGGCGACACTGACGCTGCCATATACGATGACAGATACGTATGAGTTTGCGGCGATTCATTCAAACCCGCCCGGAATTTATACCGACCGGCCGTGTGCAATTCTGAAAAAGGTCGGTGATTCTTCGATCATCTGGACGGCAGCGCCGATTGAGATGGCGCGTCCGTATATGAGCCGTCAGGTATTCCGGCGGATGGTAAAGCTGCTTGCCGGAGAGCCGACGTTTACATCCAATGCACCAAAGTTTGTAGAAGTGCTCAAGTGGCAGAAGGATGGCGCGGACTATTTTGCAGTGATCAATGAGCAGGAGGAGTCCCCGATCGCTCCGATGTATGACATCACGATTGATGTGAAGGCACCCGGAAAGAGGGCATATCTGCTGCCGGATGGCGGGGAATTGCCGACGGAGGAAGTGGATGGTATGCTGCGGATCCATCTGCCGAAGCTGGAAGTGTTCCATATGCTGGAAGTGAGATAAAGGCTGCATGGCAGATTACGAATATCCGCTTTGGCTGATGGGATAATGGAAAAGACAGGGGGAATTGCAATGAAATATGGAATTTATTTTGCCTACTGGGAGAAGGAGTGGGCGGCGGAGCAGATACGCTATATATCGAAGGTAAAGAAGCTTGGTTTCGATATTTTGGAAATTTCCTGTGCAATGCTCAAGGATATTTCCGATGAAAAGCTGAAGGAACTGCGGCATGAAGCAAAGGCAGAGGGGGTGATCCTGACTGCCGGTTATGGACCGAATGCATCGGAAAATCTGGCAAGTGCTGATCCGGAGGTCGTAAAGCATGCAATCGCATTTTATACGGATATTTTAAAGAAGCTGGAAATTCTGGATATTCACACATTGGGCGGCGGCGTTTACTCGTATTGGCCGGTTGATTATTCAAAACCAATCGACAAGGCGGGCGACTGGGCACGCAGTGTTGAAAATGTGCGCAGGGTTGGCAGGATCGCAGGAGAGTGTGGTGTAGACTACTGCTTGGAGGTGCTGAACCGCTTCGAAGGCTACCTGCTCAATACATGTGCGGAGTGTAAGAAATTTGTCGAGGAGGTCGATGTCGATGCAGTCAGGATCATGCTGGATACCTTCCATATGAATATCGAGGAGGACAGTATGGTCGAGGCGATCCTGCTGGCAGGCGATAAGCTCGGACATTTCCATGTGGGTGAGAATAACCGCCGTGTGCCGGGCAAGGGCGGCTTCCCGTGGTATGAGATCGGGATGGCGCTGCGGGCGATCGGCTATCAGAAAAATGTGGTTATGGAGCCGTTTGTCATGAGTGGCGGCGGAGTCGGAAGTGATATTAAGGTGTGGAGAGATTTAAGTAACGGTGCGACAACGGAGCAGCTGGATGCGGATGCAAGGCGGTCGGTGGAATATCTGAGGTATGTATTTGAAGGGCCGAATTCAGATTACCGGAGTGTGCTGAGAAAATAACGGACATTTCAGAGACGAAAGGAAGGGTGAGCAGATATGAAAAGTTATCCGGCGATCGGGATTCGCCCGATTGTAGATTCAAGAAGACTCGGCATCCGGGATGCATTGGAAGGAAAAGTGCGGGAGATGGCAGAGGCAGCAAAGGCGCTGATCGAGCAGAACGTCTTTTATGCGGACGGGACACCGGCGAAGGTCGTCATTTTCTCCGGCAGTATTGCAGGCGGAGAGGAGGCTGCCCGGTGTGAGCAGGAGTTTGCGGCACAGCATGTCACCGCGACGTTGAGTGTCACGCCAAGCTGGTGCTATCCACTTGAGACGATCGACTTAAATCCAATGACGGTAAAAGCGATCTGGGGCTTTAACGGAACGGAGCGTCCGGGTGCGGTCTATCTGGCATCGGCGCTGGCTGCACATAATCAGATGAAACGTCCGTGCTTTTCGATTTACGGACGGGATGTGCAGGACATGGAAGAAAAGGAAATTCCGGCAGATGTTGCAGAGAAGATCCTGCGGTTTGCACGCTGTGCACTGGCCGTCGGACAGATGCAGAATAAGGCATATGTCGGATTTGGCGCGGTATCCATGGGTATTATGGGATCGTTTCTTGATCCGTCCTTCTATATTCAGTATCTTGGCATGCGGCCGGAGTGGGTCGATATGACGGAAATTCTGCGCCGTATGGATCAGGGCATCTATGATCCGGAGGAGTTTCAGGAGGCACTTACATGGGTAAAACAGCACTGCAAAGAGGGCGATGATCCGAATCCGGCAGAGCGTGCGCATACACGGAAGCAGAAGGATGAAGAGTGGGAATTTGTCGTAAAAATGACGATGATTATCCGTGATGTGATGCTCGGCAATGAAAAGCTGGATGCAATGGGCTTTAAAGAAGAAGCACTCGGAAGAAACGGACTGTTCGGCGGATTTCAGGGGCAGCGGATGTGGACCGATTATCAGCCAAACGGCGATTTCACAGAAGCGATTCTGAATTCGTCTTTTGACTGGCATGGAAAACGTCAGCCGACGGTATTTGCGACAGAAAATGATAATTTAAACGGACTGTCCATGCTGTTTGGTAATCTACTGACCGGAAAGGCGAGCGGGTTCTCGGATGTGCGCTGCTACTGGAGTCCGGAGGCAGTGGAGCGCGTGACCGGCTGGAAACCGGAAGGCGATGCGAAGGATGGATTTATCCACCTGATCAATTCCGGATCGACCTGCCTTGATGCGACCGGTAAATCGACTGATTCAGATGGCAACGGTGTGATGAAGTCGTGGTGGCAGATGGAGGAAAAAGACATCGATGCCTGCCTTGGTGCAACGGACTGGTGTCCGGCAGAGCTCTGTCAGTTCCGCGGTGGCGGATATTCCTCTCATTTCCGAACAGATGCGAAAATGCCGCTGACGATGGTGCGTGTCAACCTGGTAGATGGTATCGGTCCGGTACTGCAGATCGCAGAGGGCTGGAGCATCGTATTACCGGAGGACGTTCATGAGAAGATTGATCTGCGCACCGACCGCACCTGGCCGACGACCTGGTTCGTTCCGCGCACGACCGGTGAGAAAGCGTTTCGTGATGTCTACAGTGTGATGGCAAACTGGGGAGCAAACCACGGAGCCTTCGTACATGGTCATATCGGAGCGGATCTGATCACCTTGGCTTCCATGCTCCGCATTCCGGTCACGATGCACAACGTACCGGAGGAAGCAATCTTCCGCCCGCATGTATGGGCATCCTTCGGAACGAAGGATCTGGAAGCCGCCGATCTGGCCGCATGCCGGGCGTATGGGCCGAGGTATCGCTAAGATCCAGAATAGTATTTTTCGCTAAAAACAGAAGAGAAAGAACAGAGGGCGCAGGTTATGGATGTCCGGCATTCAGTCGATCAAATCATTCTGGAACCGCGACAAATGCTCGTACGGCAGAATCAGCCGTCCGCGGTAGAGACCGCAGCCGTCATTGATCAGGCTGTTGTTCATGGCGGAGAACATGTTTACATCGAGACTGGAGAGGTCGAGCTGGAGCAGCTGCATGCCGCGCTCATAGGCTTCATCAAAGTAGATATTTTCTCCGACCGGAATGGCGTCTCTTCTGGCACGCTCATTTTCCTGACGCTTTTCATAGCCGAGATGGTTGGCCGGTCCGATTTCGGCAATGTCGTCCATGCGTTTGGTGCGAAGCTGTACCTCCATGTAGGAGCGGGAGCTGTTGTCATAGAACGTAATGTGAAGAGACTGGTAGCCGTAGACATTCTGCTCGCAGATATAGTCCCGGTAATAAGGCTTAGCGTCCCTGTTCAGCAGTGGAGAGGAGCTCTCTTTTATCCCATTTGCAGGTTCGACCGTGAAGCCTCGCTCCTCCAAAAAGGAGGGAAGGATATTTGCAATCTCATACAGATACTTTAGCTCCTGCGCTTCCCGGTCTTCTTCACGTTCCAGATGACAGCGCGGCATGGAAATGACGATCCGGTAGGCAATGAAATCCCGGAAACAGCTCAGGCGGTTCTTCAGCTCCGAGAGCGGCGGATAAGTTCCATGCTGCGTATAATAGTCATAAATGAATTCGACAATATAGCCGTTAAATTTTTCTTCTGCCCGGATAAGGGACTTGATGCGCCCCTTAAATGTGAAGGCAAGAAACGGATATTCCCGTGCCATATATTTGTAGAATTCCCGAATCTGCTGTGACTGGGCAGTCAGGAAATCATTGTGCTCAAGCAGCTCCCGGATCTGGAGGAGAAAATTGCAGTGTACGAGGTCGATCTCATTGTGGGTCTTGCGTGCTTCTTTCCGTAAATCTTCAATGTATTTTTGCAGAATCCGGAGCAGAGTGTCTCCGGAGTAGAGGTAATCGTTCAGTGTAATCATAAAAGAAACTCCTGTTTAAAAACTTTTGAAAATAGTCAGGTATCTAAGTGTTATTTTAGCAGAATGAAGGAGAAAACCGCAAGTAGTTTTAAAAAACTGAAAAAGGAATAAACGATTGACAATGGATATCAGAATGGCTATCATTAGCTTTGCCGCGGAGGATTTCATTTACCGTGTAAATTACAGAAAGATGAGAAATATATTATTATGGAAAAACAGTTTCCGGAGTTTTCGGCAGTATTATTTGATATGGATGGTGTGATCTTTGATAGTGAAACCATGTATATAAATGATTTGATAAGATTTTTTAAACAGCATGATATAGAAATACAAGTAAATGATTGTATTCCTCTCATTGGTATTGATAGTAAATTATATTATGAACATGCATACACAATGTGGAATGGAAAAACTGATTTCATGACATTTAAAAATATGCTTCAAGAATATTTTAGTTCACTTGATCGTGATTATAAAGCGGTAGTTAGACCTCAGATCTATTCCGTTTTAGAACACTTAAGTAAACATTATAAAATAGCATTAGCGTCCTCTTCTAGGTTATATACTATTAATAATGCATTGGATCAGGCTGGTTTAAGAAAGTATTTCTCACTTATAGTAAGTGGTGAACAATTCAAAGAAAGTAAACCAAATCCAGAAATATATTTATATACAATCAAAGAATTGAATGTGAATAAAGATGAAGCTATTATTATTGAGGATTCATCTAAAGGAATATTAGCTGCAAATAGAGCTGGTATTAAGGTATTGGCTTTAAAAGATGATAAGTTTGGTTTAGATCAGAGTCAGGCAGATATAATTATTAATGAATTAAATGATATTATAAAGTTGATTGAGAAAGGGGCATAAAAGTATGAATGCTATGTTAATTGTCGCTATAGTGATTGCTGTTATTGGAATTATTCCAGTGATCATCAGAAAGAAACTTCTAAAAATCTATCTTACATTACTTCAAAACAATGATATTAAGGCAATAGAAGACTTAATAGCAACTAAACTAGCTAAGATATGTATTCCTTCATTTAATAGAGAATACTTACTTTTAAATGCTTATCTAAAACTAAATGATGATAAACAAATAGATACTCAAGTAAACAATATAATAGATCATGTTCCTATGAATTCTAAGCAGAAGTCTGTTCTTGCAAAATCAGTATTCTATATATATGTAGATAAGAAAAATGCACCTATGATTGATCGTTTGTTGGAAATGGTTAGCACGACAAATGATCATGCCCTATATAGACAGATGGATATGGTCAATGATACTTTAATTAGTGGTGGAATTAAATATTTTGATGAATTAAAATCTGATCTAGAAAATACAGAATATACTAAAAACAATGCAGATACTCCCTATCTCGAATTCTTATTATCAGTTATCTACAAAAATATGGGTAATGAATCAAAAAGCAAGGAATATAGGAATAAAGCCTTAGAAGACAGTAAAGGAACTGTATATGAATCTTTAATTAAATCTCAAAATTAATAGGATGATTGAGAAAATCTCGCACTGAAAGACAACCTAATTAAATGGGTTGTCTTTTCGTGCGACAGGCAGTAGCTTATATGTTATGTCAACAGGGACATGACATTTTCTACTTATAAATGATTATTCAAGATAGGGCTCTATTAATTTAAAATGCGTCATGGGATGTAGAAATCCTGTAGGTGAAAGTCCTACATCGTGCGCACTAGTGCTATTCGAGAAATTTAATCTAATGCATCAACGTAAGGCGGTGTGTGAAGGAGATGCAGTATTCGAGAGTGGTCGAAACGAAGTGTGAATTGAAGGTGTGGCAGTAGAATGTGTGACGACATTGCGATAAATGTGGAAGTCTATTTACTGTGTTATCAATGAACTAGTCGATAACATAGGCCTTATATTGTGAAGTCAGTTGGCATGATATTAAGGAAATAGCGATGACCCTGTGAGACCTTATGACTACTTGGTGCATATCAAGGTACTTATCTATAAGTGTAATTCGAAGTGATAAGTACGTCATGAGTAGACAGACACTCTCATAGTAGTGAATGATATTGATGTAACATAACATAACATCAATGAGGGGAGTCATTTATTGGAATTATTATAGGAACTTATGGGATATCACAAATGGGCTTACGTTTATCGGTAGGATTATTGGAAGATTATAAAAATAAACATAAAATGATTATGCTTATAGGTGCTTTATCTTCAGGATGTGTTTCTTTATTTAGAATTATTTTCAATAATGGCATTGGTTTTTTGATTGAAAATCTTTTTCAGGACTTGCCAGGGCAATGGGCTTCTTCCAAGCGGTGTATGCTTTAGGAATGACTTTATTTCCTATGATTTGTGGAAATATTGTAAGTCATTTTTCAATGCTATATGCTTATTTGTTTTTAGCAGTGATTTGTTTAATTGCATCAAGTATTTCTTTTATATATTGTAAATCTCATTAACAAATAAAGCTCTTACAAAATTAATAATTTGTTAATGAAATTAAAAATGTATACAATACTCTTTTCGAAGAATCTAAAAAAGTATAAGCTACAGGTGTCTTAGGAAAGAGAGGAATAAATATTATGAGTATCAATGAAATCAATGCAGAAGCAAAAGAATCTTTAAGAAAGTATTTTAAAAATAGTCAAGATGTAAAACATGAAAATGAAGCAAGAAAAGAATTAACAAAAGAAGAAATCTTTGAATCCGTTGTAGGAGAAATCAAAGAATCAGAAATGAAATTAGAACAAAGAAATCAAATGAGAAACACATTACAACAAGATGCAAAAGAAGCATTTGAAAAAGTATGTGGAAAGAAATCTGAAGCAAAAGAAGTAGAACATATGACATTAGAAGGAATGCAAAAAGAATTAAATGAAAATACAAAACATCAAATGGAATATGTCAATTCATTAAAACAAAATACAATGAATGCAAGAGCATAGAACTTCGAAAGAAGTTCTTTTTTTTTTACACTTACTTGATATTTTCTTAACATAAAAAGGAGTAGTATTTTGTTAAGAGGTGATCAAGATGGATGTTAAAAGAAATCAATTAATTGAAACAATTGTTTGGGTAGGAATACCAATGCTTTTTATGATTGTTGATAGGGTCTATAAACATGTATTTAATATAGAATATTTAGAGTTATCTATTCTTTTATTTGTAGTAGCAACAATCTATAAAACATATCAAAAATAAAAACAAATCGCTAATTACGATTTGTTTCAAACATTTCAAAACTAGATAATACAAATAAGAAGAATAAACCAGTGTGTATCCAAAAAATCGTATAATCTAAAATACCATGAATTAATAATACACCTATAAATCCCATAACAAGAGCAATATAAGAATAATGCTCTTTTACTTTATAAAGACGTTTACAGTTATCATAAATATAAGGAACAAGACATGCGAGTCCAATAATTCCAAATGAAAGTAAAGGATCTAAATAAACACTATGGGCATGTTGTGTTAAATGTCCATTATATTTATCTAAAATCATCATATAAGTAAATGGTCCTTGTCCTAGTAGTGGAGAAGCTTTGATACCTTGAATAGCACAACTCCAAATTTGAATTCTAACATCTAAATTTGAAATCAAATATTCTATTCTAGGGAATTTATCAGGATTTAAAACAAAGAAACCTGCAATTCCTAAACATCCAAGAGCTATCAAAACACATAATTTATAGTTTTTATTAAAAATAAGAAATAAACAAATAGCTCCGGCAATTGCCACATAACCAGCACGGCATCCTGTCATATAAAGCATAAATAAGTTTAAAAAACCAACAATAACATAAAAAATACTTCTTTTTAGATTATTTTTAACAGTAAAGAATTTATATACAGTACATACGGCAATAAATTCAATCATCATCGCATAATAGTTGGCATTGTAGAAAACACTATTTAAGCGATTTTCACGTCTTGCATAAACTTTAAAGGTGAAATGATCAACACCTAAACGATGATAAATTTGAAATTGCTCATAAATTCCATATATTGCCCAAAGAATAGATAACACAATCAACATATCAATAATAAATTCAAAGGTCGATTGATTAATATGTTTTCGATAATAAACCATTAAAATAGTAACAATAAATATTCCTAGTGTTGCATTTCTATTTATATCATCTATTTGTTCTAATGATACTGTTCCTATCATTTTATTATCTTCTAATGTGATTATTACAAATGTTGCTGTGTCTTTACTTACTCTTGATAAGTATTCTTTTTCTGTATCTAATGTTACACTTGCTCCACTTCTTCCGATATAATCTGTTGTGTTAAAGTCATTTAACCATTCTGTGAATTGTTCTACATCTTCACTATTTCTTGGTGATAGATATATTCTTTCTCCTACTAATTTCTTGAAATATTTCATATTGTGCCCTCCTATTTTACAATTTACTATATATTAACAAAAAAAGAGATAATTATCAAGCTTTTTTGATAATTATCTGCTTTTTCTTTATTTACAAAATCTATGTTTTCCTATTGTTACAGTCATTGGTCTTGACCAAATCCATTTATTTGTAGCTGTACTAGGATTAAAATAATATATTGCCCCATAAGATGGATCCCATCCATTTAAAGCATCTTGTGCTGCCTTTTTTGCAGTTGTATCTGGTGTCATATTTATTTGTCCATCAGCTACTGCATCAAATGCTCCACTTTGATATACTACTCCTGATATTGAATTTGGGAATTTACTACTTTTAACTCTATTAAGAACTACTGCAGCTACTGCAACTTGCCCTGTATATGGTTCGCCTCTTGCTTCTCCATAAACAACTCTTGCTAGTAAATTTACATTTGATGAATTATTTGAAGAAGATGATGATGATGAACTAGATGTTATTCCCATAGCTTTAAGTGTTTGCGTTCCTGCAATTCCATCAACTGTTAATCCATTTTTCTTTTGAAAACTCTTTACTGCTGAAACTGTTTGACTTCCATATATTCCATCTACAGAACCACTATAATATCCCCATCTTTTCAATTTTTCTTGTATTGTTCTTACTTCTGTTCCTCTTGAACCATATTTAGATAATGCTTCAACTTCTGAATTCCAACTCATTAATACAACATCAAAAGTTACTACTAAACCTAATAAAAGTATAATAAATATAATTTTCTTTTTCATAACAATTTTCCTCTCTTTAATGTTTTTGTTATTATTTCCAAAAATTAAATTTATTATACTTTCTTTTATAATGATTTTATCGCATTTCTTGCTAGTTCATCACATCTATTATTATATTCATTATCAGCATGTCCTTTTACTTTTATAAATTCAACATTATGTTTTTGGGTTAAACTATATAGTTCTTGCCATAGTTCTTTATTTTTTACAGGATCTCCACCTGCTGTTTTCCAGCCTTTTTTTATCCAGCCATATATCCATTTTTGATTAAACGCATTTACAGTATATGCACTATCACTATATACTTGTACATCACTTTTTACTTTTAAGCATTTTAATGCTTCTATTACGGCTGTAACTTCCATTATATTATTTGTTGTATCTTTCTTTCCTCCAGATATTTCTTTTTTTACACCTTTGTACATTAAAATTGCTCCCCAACCACCTGGTCCTGGATTTCCTGAACAAGCACCATCTGTATATATAATAACTTTTTCTTCCATTTGTTAATATCCTTTCATACCATTGTATAAATTTCTAAAATTTTCTTGTATATCTAGCTTTTTTGTGATAAGATTATATCAATAATTTTTAGAAATTACAAGGGAAATTTAAAGAAAGGAAATTTTATTATGAGCAATGTACTAGGAATAATTTGTGAATATAACCCATTTCATAATGGTCACTTATATCACTTAAATGAAGCAAAAAGACTTACAAATTCAGACTATTCTGTTGCTGTAATTTCAGGTAATTTTTCTCAAAGAGGAGATCCAGCAATTGTTAGTAAATGGGTAAAAACTGAAATGGCTTTAAAATGTGGTGTTGACTTAGTATTAGAGTTACCTACTATATATTCAATTTCTAGTGCTGAAAATTTTGCATATGGTGCAATAAAAATTCTTGATTCACTTAACCTTGTTGATTATTTGTGTTTTGGAAGTGAATGTGGAGATATTTCTATTTTAGATGATATTGTTCAAGTTCTTGTTGAAGAACCAAAAGCATATAGAACATTGCTTTCTCATGAATTATCTACTGGTGTTTCCTTTCCTAAAGCTAGAGAAAAGGCTTTAATGATGTATCTTGGTAATATGAGAAGATTTGCTAATGTGCTCTCTTCTCCAAATAATATTTTGGGAATTGAATATTTAAAGGCCTTGAAAAAACAGGATTCTTTCATTCAACCTGTTACTATAAAAAGACAAGAAGCTGAACATAATAACAACATATTTTCTTCTTCATCACGTTTTGCAAGTGGTTCAGCAATCCGTTCTGCTTGTATTTCTCCTAATATTGACCAATTACAAAAATATATGCCTGAAGATTCTTTTTATTTATTGGAAGATTGTTTGAAAAAAGGAAATTATGTTAAAGATTTATCTGCTTTTGATAAGGAAATCTTATATACATTAAGACGTATGACTATTGCTGATATTGCTAATTTACCAGATGTTTCTGAAGGTTTGGAATATGCAATTAAAGATGCTGCAAATTCATGTAATAGTGTTGTTGAATTATTAACCTTAATTGATACTAAAAGATATACTAAAACTAGGCTTCAAAGAATTCTTTTATATGCAATTCTTGGTATTACAAAAGATGATATGCAACTTTCCAAAAAGGTTGCTCCATATATAAGAATTCTGGGTTTTAATGAAAATGGTAAAAAAATCATTAGTGAAGCTTCAAGAAGAAATCCAAAATTAAATCTAATTACTTCTCCAAAAAAGTTTATGGATGGTTCTTCTAATAAAAATTTGAAGCATTTACTTCAAAAAGATATTTGGGCTTCTAATGTTTATACTTTGGGATTTGAATATGAATCAAAATCTAATTTGGACTATACTCATAAGTTAATAATAGTTTAAAAGAGATGAATTTTTTCTAATTCATCTCTTCTTTTTTTATTTTTCAACCCATTTTATTAAGTCTAAATTTGCACTTTCTAATAACATTTCATGTTTTGGCATAACTCTAAATGAGTATCCATAATTTCCACCTGATATTAAATCTATTTTTGCTGAATAATAATATTTTTTATTTTCATCATCTTTTCCATCAAGTTTCATTGGTATAATTTTTACATCTTGAACAGATCCATCATCTAAAAATTTTCCATAATATACTTGTGCTTCAATATGTCTTACATCAATATTTGGTAATGTTACAACACATTTTACTTCTATTTGATTTCCTGCATCTAATGTAATATTATCTGCATTTCCTTCAATTTGTTCTATTTGAACATCTTTCCAATTTGTTGTAATATCTTTCTTCCATACACTATATTCTGTAACTGATTCTAAATTTGTATAATATTTCTTTGTTAAATTACATAATGGAATATATAATTGATTTGTATAATCTACTACCATTCTTGCTGTACTATATTTTCCGCCTGTTGACATGATTGAGTTCTTCATGTATTGCATCCATTTTTTAGATATTCCATTTTCATCTTTTGCATAATATGCTGGTATTATCTTATTTTCTAATGTATAATACATGCTTTGGCTGTCAGCAATATCTTGTTCTTCATATGATGGATATTCTGCATTTGTTCCAATTGTCCAACCATTTTTTTGGTTATACCCTTCTGCCCACCAACCATCTAAAACGCTAAAGTTTACAACTCCATTTACAGATGCTTTTTGTCCACTTGTTCCAGATGCTTCCATTGGTCTTCTTGGATTATTTAGCCAAACATCTACACCACTTACTAAATATCTTGAGATTTCTATACTATAATTTTCTAATATAAATATTTTTCCTTTGAATTGTGGCATCATTGATACTTCATGTATTTGTTTTATTAAATCAGCACCATATCTATCTGCTGGATGTGCTTTTCCTGCAAATACTAATACTACTGGTTTATCTGTATTATTTAATATTTGTGTTATTCTTTCTAAATCTTTAAATATTAATGTTGCTCTTTTATATGTTGCAAATCTTCTTGCAAAACCTATTGTTAAAGCATTTGGATTTAATTTTGATACAATTTCATTTATTTCTTCATAACTATATCCTGAACGTTTTAGTCTTTCTTTTGTACTATTCTTTACTAATTTTAATAATTTTTGTTTTCTTTCATTGTGTACTTCCCATAATTTATCATCTGGGATATTTTTTATCTTTTCCCATACATTGTTTTGATGTATATTATCTTGCCAGTATGGAATTAAATATTTGTTGTATAATTCTTTCATTTTTGGAGCAAGCCATGAACATGTATGAATTCCATTTGTTACATATTCAATTGGTGATTCGTTTGCAGCTATATTAGGCCATATTTCTCCGAATAATTCTCTAGAAACTGCTCCATGTAATTTACTAACTCCATTTTTCTTTCCTGCTATTTTTAATGCTAAAATTCCCATATTAAATCCTGGATCTAAATCTTTACATGGTTTCATTCCTAGTTTTAAAAATTCTTCTCTAGATAGATTTAGTTCTGGCCAAAAGTCTTTAAAATATTTTTCTACTAAATCTAGTGGGAATATATCATTTCCTGCTGGTACTGGTGTATGTGTTGTAAACACAGTTTTAGAACTTGCAATATCTTTTGCAACTTCAAATGATACTTCTTTTTCTCTTATTATGTCTTTAATAATTTCTAATGTTAAAAATGCTGAGTGTCCTTCGTTCATATGATAAATTGTAGGATTTAAATTAAGATATTTTGTTAATAAATGTGTTCCTGCCATTCCTAATACTATTTCTTGGCGGATTCTCATTTCTTGGTCTCCACCATATAATCTTAGAGTAACATCTCTATCTTCTTCATTATTTTTATCTATGTCAGAATCTAATAAATATAATTTTATTCTTCCAACATTTATTTGCCATACTTTTAAATATAATCTTCTCTTAGGAAATTTTACATATATTATTAAATCATTTCCTTTATCATCTTTTACTGGATTTATTGGCATTTCATTTAAATCTATATTATGATATTCTGTTTCTTGTCCACCATAACCATTGATTTTTTGATGGAAATATCCATTTTTATATAATAAACCTACAGCAACTAATGGAATTCCTAAATCACTTGCTGATTTTAAGTGATCTCCTGATAAAATTCCAAGTCCACCAGAATAAATTGGAATTGTTTCATCCAATCCATATTCTGCTGAAAAATATGCTATTAAATCATTTTTATTTTCTGGATATTTGTTAGAAAACCATGTATTTTTGCTTTTCATATAATTTTCAAAATTTTCTACAATTTTGTCATATTCTTTTAGAAAAGCTGTATCTTTTGATACTTTTTCTATTCTTTCTTGTGATACATGTTTTAAAAATTTGACTGGGTTTTTATTTGATTGTTCCCATAAATCTATATCTATTTTTTGAAATAATCTTAAAAATTCTGTATTCCAAGACCACCATAAATTATTTGATATTTCTGATAATTTTTCTATTCTTTTTGGTAATTGTGGATTAACTGTAATCCTATTAAATACGTACATTCTACATATTCCTCCTTTGTAACTTTCCTAAGTTTCACTTTTGTAATTCGATATATATATTATCTATTAAATACATGTTTTTGTCAAATGTTTTTTATTAAAATATATGCTTTGGACATTGCAATATTAAATGTACGCTTTTTTATAAAATAATTAAAAATATTTTTT
>ERZ824488.1849-NODE-1849-length-21299-cov-21.379213_pt1 | contig 21299 bp, 20 predicted proteins | sample MGYA00519936_ERZ824488 | MGnify/ENA primary metagenome ERZ824488 (study PRJEB31778, sample SAMEA3449153) | human gut metagenome | biome: human gut; feature: human-associated habitat; material: faeces | place: United Kingdom | collected 2010/2012 ... | reverse complement strand
AGGCGTCGGGCGAGGCGGCCCGCGCCGCGGGGTCGAAGGGCGCCGCCTCGGCGATCGCGGGCGCGGTCTCGGGCGCGGCGCCCGCCCTGCTCGGGGCGGTGGCCGGCATCGTGGCCTTCGTCGCGTGCGTGCTCGCCGTCGCGCAGCTGCTGAGCGCGCTGTTCGGCTTCTGGGCCGACGCGGCCTCCAAGCGGGGCCTCGAGGGGCTGCCTCCCTACATCACCTACGAGATGGTCGAGGCGGCGCTCGAGTGCCAGGAGGAGTACGGGCACCCGGCGGGCTGCACCATAGCGCAGATCATCCAGGAGTCCGGCCAGGGGGACCGCATGAGCCAGCTCGCAGAGCGCGACCACAACCTCTTCGGTATGAAGTGGTGGTCGGGCTACGCGGGCTGCCCGGAGGTCGCCGGCAAGGCGAACTGGGCCACCAGCGAGGAGTACGTGCCCGGCGAGCACACCCAGATAACGGCGAGCTTCATCCGCTTCACCGGCGACGCCGAGTGCATCCGCTTCCGCAGCAGGGTCTTCCTGCAGGCGGAGCGCTACTCGGGCAACGCCCTCATCCGCGAGGCGATCGAGAGGCACGACTCGGACAGGATGGCCGAGGGGCTCAAGGACGCCGGCTGGGCGACCGACTCGTCCTACGTCGAGTCCCTGAAATCGATCATGGCGCAATGGGGCCTCTACAGGCTCGACTCCATGACGGTCGAGGACCTGAGGGACGCATCCGCGAGCGGGAACGCGATCGTCGAGGCGGCGTACAGCCAGCTCGGCGTGCCCTACGTGTGGGGCGGCTCGACCCCCGGCAAGGCGCTCGACTGCAGCGGGCTCACCCAGTACTGCTACGCGCAGGCGGGCATCCGCATAAGCCACTACACGGGGTCCCAGTACGAGGAGCTCAGGCGCATACCGCTCTCCGAGGCGAAGCCCGGCGACATCCTCTACCGCTCGGGGCACGTGGCCATCTACATCGGCGACGACAGGTACATACACGAGCCGCGAACGGGCGACGTGTGCCGCATAGCGAGCGGCATCGGCAGCTTCAGCTGCGCGCTCACCGCGAGATAGGAGAAACCAATGCAGGGAAAGACAAGGGTCATGGCAGCCGTCGCGGCCGGGGCGCTCATCGTGGCGCTCGGCGCGGGCGCGGCGCGCTGCGCCATCGCCCCGCAGGAAGGCGCGCAGGATAGTCCCCAGGAGCAAGAGCAGCCCGCGGCTGCAGGCGCCGACGCGGCAACCGGGAAGGCCGTCTCGCGCACCGAGGCGCTCTGGAACACCGTGTGGACGGGCGCCGAGGACCCGACCGCCACGCTGCGGATCGTCGAGGGCGCCATGGTGGAGAGCGCCGGCGGCACCGAGCGCGCCTGGTTCTTCTCAGCCGAGGAGCCCTCCGAGGCCGGCGGCGTTCTCAGCGTGCCCATCGACGTCAAGGGAACCGGCGACAAGGCGGGAGGCCTGTCGCTCATCCAGGTCTCGGGCGACGGGGACGCCCGTACTCTGGCCTGCGACCTTCTGACGCAGGCCTACGCGCCCCAGAAGGCGCGCGAGGGAGCGTTCTCCGTGACCGGCATCGACGGGCGCCTCTCCGAGGCGCTGGGCGCAGACGCCGCCGCCATCGAGGAGGCCGTCGCCGGGAAGGCGGCGGAGGTGTCCCCGCAGGCGGCGGGAGCCACCTGGGACAAGGAGGTGTGGCTCGACTACGCCGGGAACGTCGCGTCGACGACCTTCACGCTCGACGACCCCGCCTCGACGGTGGTCACCGTGGTCTCGCGCGGCGGCTCGCTGGAGGCGATGTAGCCATGGGGGCGCTCAAAGCGCGAAGCCGCAGGGCGTTCGCCATCTCCGCCGCGACGGCCTTCGCCCTCTGCGCGCTGCTGCTCGTCCCCGCGCAGCCGGCATACGCCGACATCGCCGGGGACGTCAACGAGTGGCTGTGCGGCCTTCTTCGCGACTGCTGCAACTGGATGTTCAAGGCGCAGACGGGCGTGCTCGGGTCGATCGGGGCGAACGGCATCCTCTCGGCGGACTTCGCGCACATGCTCACGAGCTCAAGCGACCTGACCATGCACGACGTCGCCCGGGGCGTGTGGCAGGTGGCCATCCTGCCGATCGGGTGCGGGGTGCTCGGCCTGGTCTTCACCCTGAAGCTCATCGAAATCTCCCAGCGCATGGACGGCAGCCAGAGCCTCCCCGGCGTCAAGGAGGTCGTCTTTCTCCTCGTGTTCTTCGCCGTGTTCCTGTTCCTCATACAGAACAGCTTCGACCTGATGGCATCCGTCTACGAGGTCTGCGGGCTCGCCATCGACCGAGTCGAAGCGCTCTTCGGCGCCGGAGGCGCGCTCGACCTGCCCGAGGTATCCGTCGTCACCACCGACGACGACGTCCCGTCGCTCATCGCCATGCTCGTCGTGAGCCTCATCAGCTGGGTCGTGGTGCTGGCGGCCTACGTCGTCGCCCTCGTGGTCTGCTGGGCCCGCGCCCTCCAGCTCTACATCATGGCCGCGTTCGCCCCGATCCCGCTGGCGTTCCTCGGCATGGACGCCACGCGCCAGATAGGCGTCGGCTACCTGAAGAGCTTCGGGGCGGTCTGCATCGCCGGCGTCATCATCCTCGTTCTGCTCATATCGTTCCCGCTCGTGCTCGGCGGGCTCACCGGGGCGAACCCCGGGACGGGCACCCCGGCCGACGCGGTCGCGAACGGGCTCACCTACGCGCTGCAGTACCTGGCCATGTGCGTGCTGCTCATCCTGGCCCTCGTGAAGAGCGGCTCCTGGGCGCGCGACATCGTGAGCGGCTTCTAGCGGAAAAGCGAGGAAGGGGGCGGTCGCCATGAGATAGGGGCGCCGCGCCGGGGCACGCGTCCCGGCGGAAGAAGACAAGCACAGACGAACGACGAAAAGGAGGAAAGACATGGAAGAGAGGAAGAACGTGTACCTCTCGCTGCACAAGAGCTTCGTGCGCGAGGGCATCGAGTACACCGACCGCGCGACCGGCGAGGCCAGGACCTTCAACTCGGCGACCCTTCCCAAGGGCACCGTCGTCGACGGCGTGGACGTGGGAGGCTACGAGTTCAGCCCCATGTTCGTGAACGAGAGCCGCTTCAAGGGGGCCGACTTCCGGGACATACCGCTGCTCGCGAACCGCGAGGTGTGGCTGAGGAAGACGGTGATGGGGCCGGACGGCCAGCCCGAGCTCGACGAGGGCGGCCGCGCAGTCAAGGACACCGTGAAGGTCATGCCGGCGCAGCTCAAGGAGGCCGTTGACGCAGGGCGCTCGCGCTACCTCGCGGAGCGCGCCGAGCACGCCCGCCAGGCGAGCCGCGCCGCCGAGCACGAGGCGCCCCGCGCACAGCGAAGCGTCGAGAGATAGGGAGGCGGAAAGATGAACGCAGCGAAAGACTGCACCCTGCAGGAAAAGCTCCTCCGATGCGCCATGGCGCTCATCCTGGCGGCGGGGGCGCTGCTCGCCTCCGTGGCGGCCTCGCCCGCCTACGCCGCGCCGAGCACGGTAGACGTGTCCATCGGCGGCAAGATCCCCTACGGCGGCTTCGCCACCACGTGGATGAGCGCCGACGGGAACATCGCCTACTGCGCCGAGCCCTCGTCCCCGACGCCCGCGCCGGGCTCCTACTCGACGAGCCCCGTGCCGAGCGGCGACGTGACAGCGGCCATCTGGTACTCGTTCGGCTCTCCCGGCTTCGACGCGTCGATGTTCCCGGGCAGCTGGTACGACGGCGGCGGCTGGGACGACGCGAAGTACGCCGCGGCGAGCCACGTGCTCATCGCCTACGCCTACTCTGGGTCCGAGTCGGCTGCCACGCACGGCACGAGCGCCGAGTTCGCCTCCTGGGCGAAATCCGAGCTGATCGGCGGGACCTTCGCCAAGATGAAGGCGGGCGCCGGCAAGGTATCCGCCGGGTTCGAGGCGTTCTGCGTCAGGACCGGCGGCGGCTCCCAGACGCTCGTGAGCTTCAGCTGGTCCACGGGCGGGGTCAAGGTCGCCAAAACGGACTCCGAGGCGGGCGCCGAGCCCCAGGGCGACGCCTCGCTCGACGGCGCGAGCTTCTCCGTCGTGAACGAGACCGGCCGGTACGTGCTGGTCGGCGGCAGGTACTACGCCGACGGCGAGGTATGCGCCACGATCAAGACCGCGCCCGAGGACGGGTCGCACGTCGCCGCAACCGGCGCCGACGCCCTCCCCGCGGGCAGCTACCGCATCGTCGAGTCCGGAGCGCCCGAGGGCTACGACGCCAGCGACGCCCCCGTCGCGTTCACCGTGAAGGCCGGCGAGATGCGCGACCTCACGGGCGACCCCGTGACCGACGAGGTCTTCCGCGGCGGCGTGCAGGTGACCAAGTCCGACAAGGAGCTGCAGGCGTCCGAGGCGCTCGCGGGCAGCGGTCACAAGGAGGTGCCGGGCGAGCACCCCGGCCTCGACGGGATCGAGTTCACCGTCACGAACCGCTCGGCGCACAAGGTCCTCGTTGGCGGCGAGTGGCGCGAGCCGGGCGAGGCCGTGGCCACGCTAGCCACCGCATGGAACGACGAGGCCGGCGCCTACACCGCGCAGACTGCTGCCGACGCACTGCCGTACGGGACCTACGACGTGCGGGAGACGGCGACGAACGGGAGCTACCTGCTGACCGACGGCGAGCCCCGCACCTTCGAGGTCCGCGCCGACGGCGAGATCGTGAGCGCCTCCGCGGACGGCGCCGCGCTCGAGTTCCGCGACCAGGTGGTGCGCAACGACCTCGAGCTCTCCAAGAAGAGCGAGTCCGACAACGCCGGCCTCATGGTCCCGTTCGCCATCGAGAACGAGGCCACCGGCGAGACGCACGTGCTGGTGACGGACCGCAACGGCGACGCGTCGACCGCGAGCAGCTGGAACAGGCACTCGAGCGACACCAACGCCAACGACGCCCTGCTCGGCCATGAGGGCCCGATCGGGGCCGCAGACATGGACCCGAAGGCCGGCATCTGGTTCTCGCTCGGCGAGGACGGCTCCTCGGCGCCGGTGGACGACTCGCTGGCGGCACTGCCGTACGGCGCCTACACCATGACCGAGCTGCGCTGCGAGGCCAACGAGGGCCTCGAGCTCATCACGAGGAGCTTCTGGATCGAGCGCGACTCGACGGTGGCCAAGGCCGTGTGGATGGGCCTCGACGACCAGGAGGGCCCGCGCATCTCCACCACCGCAAAGGACGGCGCGGACGGCGACAAGGACGTCTCGGCCGACGCCGAGGCCAAGGTCGTCGACGCGGTGGCCTACGAGGGGCTGAAGGCCGGCGAGGAGTACGAGCTCTCGGCAACCCTCGTCGACAAGGCGACCGGCGAGCCCGTGGCCGATGCCTCGGGCAAGCCCGTGGAGGTCAAGGCGCAGTTCGAGCCCGCGCTCTCGACCGGCAGCCATGACGTCGAGATTTCCTTCGACGCGAGCCTGCTCGGCGGCCGCGACCTGGTCGTGTTCGAGAGCCTTCGCAAGGACGGAGCGGAGGTGGCGTCTCACGCGGACCTCTCCGACGAGGGCCAGACCGTCCACGTCGCCGTCGAGGTGGGCACCCAGGCAGCCGACGTCGCCGACGGCGACCAGGTGATCGAAGCCGGCAAGGCCAAGGTCGTCGACACGGTGGCCTACAAGGGCCTCGTCCCCGGCGAGACCTACATCGCCGTGGGCACGCTCATGGACAAGGGCACCGGAGAGCCGTTCCTCGACAAGGACGGCAACGAGGTGACTGCGCGCACGCCCTTCGAGCCCGAGGCGCCCTCCGGCACCGTCGAGGTGACCTTCGAGTTCGACACCGAGGGCCTGGCCGAGGGAGACGAGCTCGTCGTCTTCGAGAAGGTCCTGGACTCCGCCGGCAACGTCGTCGCGGCCCACGAGGACATCGACTCCGCCGAGCAGAGCGTCGTCGTGGACAACCCCGACACGCCCGAGGTGCCCGAGGAGCCCTACGCCAAGACCGGGGCCGACGCCCCCGACGGCACCGGCTACGCCGTGGCCGCAGGCATAGCTCTGGCGGCGGCTGCGGGCGCGGGCGGAGCGCTCGCGTACCGCAAGCGCAAGACGGCCGGCGCAAGCAAGGACGCGGCAGCCGAAGAGCCGGAAGAGTAGCGGCAGCGCATCGATACCGAACCGGAGGCCCTGGGCGCCCGCCCGGGGCCTCCCCTGCGAACGGGGGAGGACATGAACAAAGGGAAAGCCGCCACGGCGCTCGCCGTCGCCGTGGCGTTGCTGGCGCTGGCGGCGCTCGCCGCCCTGCCGCAGCCCGAGAGGAACCCGTACGGGGTGCGCGAGGTGCCCGCCGCGGTGGAGGGCGCCGCCGAGGACGGGCAAGAGGAGGGAGGCGGAATCGACTGGGACGCCCTTCCCGCCTCCGTCGTCGCTTGGGTGCGCGTGCCGGGCACGACCGTCGACTACCCGATCGTCCAGGGCCGGCCCGAATCGCCCGACCTCTACCTCACGCACGATGCTAACGGTGAGCGCTCCGCATGGGGCGCTCCCTACATCGACGCAGGCTGCGCGCAGGGAGCCGAGAGCCCGCTCGTCATCGTGTACGGGCACCACATGTCCGACGGCTCCATGTTCGCGCCGCTCGCGCAGTACTCGTCGCGCGGCTTCGCCGAGGGGCACCGCACCATCCGGGTCTACACCCGCGAGAAGGAGATCGAGCTCGAGGTCTTCGCGGCTGACGTGGTCGACGCGAGCTCGGAGGGCAAGCGGACCGACTTCGCCGACGCGGCGGCGCTCGACGCCTACCTCGGGGACAAATTGTCCCGCTGCGAGGTCGTCCTGGAAGAGCCTTCGGACGTCGCGCAGGCCTGGGCCTTCGTGACGTGCAGCTACCAGACGAGCAACTCGCGCACCGTGGTCTACGCGAGGGAGGTGGAAGGATGGGATTCGCGCCCTTCGGAATAGGGCTCCTCATGGGGCTCCTCACGCTCACGGCCTACGCCTGCTGCGCAGCCGGCGACGACGACCGGGACTAGTGGCGGCAACGCAGAACGAGGAAGAGGCGGGCAATTGCCCGCCTCTTCCTACATCACCCACTTGAACACGGCGCGGAACAGCCAGACGAAAAAGCCCAGCGTGACCTTTAGCGCCGCCACGAGGAACCTACCAAGCCTCTTCATCGACGTCACCCCAATCTTCCTTGACCTTGCGGGCGCCTTCTTCGGCGCCCTCTTCTTTCTCTTTCTCGAGCAGCCTCGCCAGCTCGTCTGGCACGCCCGGGACCTCCGCCCTCCCCAGCGCGCGCTGCAGGTCCCTTATCTGCGACTTCAGCGGTTTTGAGGGAGGGCCCACGTGCTCGCGATAGCAAGCGTTAATTGCAGCCGCATCACACAAGTAGCCCTGCACCTGGGCGAACGCCTCTTCGCCGTCGAGCAGGACGCGGCGGGCGCGCCCGAGCTCGGCCTCCGAGGCAAGCATGAAGCGCCAGCCGCGGGACCTGCGCGCAGCCGGGATGCCGTCTGCAGGCGCGTCGGCGCGCCAGTCGTCGCGAACCTGGTGCCAGTTCGCCGTGAGCCAGAGCCCCTTCTCGGGCTCCTCGCGCATCTCGAGCTCGAACTCCGTGAGCATGTTCGCGCCGGAGAACGGCGACCCCTCCGTGAACGAGAGCGTGTCGAACAGCGTCGTCCTGCCGCCCTCGTACTCTATCCTCACAATCATCTCCGGCCCCTCTCCCTGCGCTGCTCCTGCTGGGCCCGCTGCCGCTCGGCGGCGAGGATGCGCTGCTGCTCGTCCTCATGCCGGCTGCCGCGCTGGTTGCCGCCGGCTTCGCCGCGCCTGTCGCCGTCCCCGTAGCGGGTCTTGAGGGGCATGAGGCCGTTCTCCGCCATGTAGGCGCGCGCAGTCTCTAGGCGGCGGTACCCCTCGCCGCCCGCCTGGCCGCGACGCTCAAGCGTCGCCATCCTGAGCCCGAACTCCTCGATGGACTCGACGTCGAACTTCGCGCAGGTCTCGAGCGCCGAGGAGAGCCTGCTCAGCTCCGAGAGGTCGTTGAGCTCGAGGGCCCGCTCGGCGGCCTCGCGGATCCGCGCGGTGCTCGCGTCCGTGGGGCGGTAGGCGCCTTCGCGCTCGAAGCGCCGGCGGAGCATCTCCTTGCCGTAGACGAACCCCAGGCGCTCGCCGCTGACCTTCTTGGACGGTTCCTCGGCCAGACTGAACACCCAGTCGTCCCGCCTCGCCTTGGCCGAATTGTCGGCGACGTGCACGCCCAGGGCATCGAGGACGCCGAGGAACTCCGCCTCGTCGCGCGCCGTGGTCTTGGCGAGTGCGACGCGGGCGCGGATGTCGCCGACCCACGAGTAGCTGCCAGAGCGCATGATCTCCTTCTCGGCCCGGCCCAGGTAGACGTTCCTGCGGCTCCTTGGCCCGCCCACGCCGGCATGCCCGCGCGCCTTCGACGGCGATTCGGGCGCCCGGTCGTTGGAAAGCCCCGACAGCCCGCGCTCACGCGCCATGTCCTGAAGGTCGCGGTTGAGGTCCTCGGGGTGCTGGGTCTGCATGCGGTAGCCGGTGCGGAGGTTGGCGTTGTTCACGACGATGTGCGCGTGCGGTATGCCGCGGGCGTTGTCGTCGTGGTACACGATGGCGATCTCGTGGTCGCCGAAGTGCTTGAGAGCCCACGAGCACGCGAGCTCGCGCAGCGCAGCCAGGTCGATGTCGTCGCCGGGGTCCGGCGAGAGCACGAAGTGCTTGAACGTGCGCGCGGGCTTTCCACGCCAGGGGGCGTCCGTGCCGAACGCGGCGCGCGTGGCGTCCATCTCGGCGTCCCAGGCGCAGGCCTCCTTGGCGCCGTCTCCCAGCGCGCCGGCGTCGCGCTCGTCGTAGCTCAGGTTGAACAGGTCGCGCGCGAGGGCGCGCCCTCCCTTCTCGAGGTAGCGTCGGATGCCTCCGATCGAGCCGTGGCGGCTTATCGGCTTCAGGATCGGCATGGCGAGCCCTCCACGAGCGAGTCGGCGCCGATGCGACCGAGCTCCGCCGCCATCTCGCGGGCCGCGGCGTTCACGTCGGCGAGCTCGCGCTCGATCGTCGGGACGCTCTCCGCGACGAGGTCGCGGTCGACGCGCCCGTGGCGCGCGTGGAAGTTGATGAGGTTCATCGCGTACACGGCCTGGTTGTAGTGGTAGCCCCACTTCGTGAGCTCCCGAGACATCGACCAAAGGGCCCTGCGGTCCACGAGTATGCGGTGCTCGTCTCCGGCGTTCGCCTCAGTCGACAGCGGTATGCGCACGAGGTAGCGCAGGTACTCCGACTTGCTGAGGCCGGCGCGCTCGCACCGCTCGCAGAGCGCGTCGTAGTCGCCTCCCTCCATGCGGAACGTGACGCGGCGCTCCTTGCCCCCGGTGCCGCCGGTGCTCTCTTCCATTGCGGATTCCTTTCCTCGGGCCCGCCGCGCGGCGGGCGCATCTCTCTAGGGGCGCGGGGGATCCCCCGCAGGCGGCGGCCCGGCCCGGGCGCCGCCTCTGGGACCGGGCCTCGCGAAAGCGGGCTCCCAAACGGCCCGCGGCATGACGGGTCCGAGGCCGCCCGGTCCCCAAGTGCTATGGACGCCCGACGCGATGTCGGACGCCATAGGCTACTTGCTGGATTTCGAATGCGAGGCCCTTCTTCGAACCTTCCGGGCTCCTGCGCCCGACTCCGCGTAGGGCGCGGTCATGAGCGCCATCTCGCGCAGCAGCGAGAGGTCGGCCGCGCTCGGGCTCTCGGGCGGGCTCTCGAGGAAGTCGGCGACGAGCCTCGCGGCCTTCGCGATGCGCCTGTCGGGGCCGGCCTGCGTCTTGCCCTCGCTCCTCACGTAGTCGGAGAGCTCCCGCTTGGTGCGCCGCCAGGGCTCCATGGCGGCGTGCATCTCCGCCTGGCGCTCCTTCGGCATGCCCGCGAGCGAGCGCACCGCCTCGGCGCTGAGGTTGCCGCGGTCGGCCTCGGCGGCCCACTCGGGCGAGAGGTCCTCGGCGATCCGGCGGGCCAGCCTCTCCTCGCGCGCGATGGTCTTGCCGGAGACCTTGCGGCCCGTCTGCCGCTCGATGATGGCGGCCTTCACGTCGTCGACGCGCATACCGGAAAGCGATGGGTCCTCGGAGCGCAGGCGCACGGCGTCGCCCCTGAGCGCCTCGGTCGCGGCGGCGCGCTCGGTCACGGTGAGCGCGCGGGTGAAGTAGTTCGCGGCGTGGAGCAGCGTCACCGCCCGCTCGTCGTCGATGCCCTCTATCACGCGGCAGGGCATCCTCTCGTAGGCGGGGTCGTCCTCCGCGAGCAGGGCGTAGGCTGCCTTGCGCCGGTGCCCGGAGACCATCTGCCACGAGCCGTCGCCGACCTTGCGCACGAGCGGCAGGTCGGTGAGGCCGTCCTCGCGTATGGACTCGGCGAGCTCGGCTATGCCGGCCGGGTCCATGGAGTAGGCGGCGTTCGCCGGGTGGTCGGCGATGTCGGCCACAGCTATCTCGGACACCGGGTAGCGCCCGCGGGTGCGCGACGCGCCGTCGAGCAGCCCCGTGATGGTGAAGCCCGCGGCCACCTGGCTAGGCGAGCTCACGGGACACCTCGTCGGCGAGAGCCTCGTAGTCGCGCGCGGGGCGGCTTCCCGGCTCGAAGGCGGCAACCGGCTTCCACTGCCAGCTGCCCTCGCAGACCTTGCTGCTCGCGTGTATGACCGTCTCGAACTGCTCGCCCGGGAAGAACCCGTCGAGCACGGCCGCGCCCGTGGCCTCGGCGTTGGTCATGCGGCCGGGCACGCAGGTGCGCAGTATCTTCCAACGGGGCGTGGGCATGCGCAGCGCGTCGGCGATGGAGCGCGTCGCCTCGACGGTGAGCGCCGTGCCGCGCATCACGGTGGAGTCGAGCTTCACGGGGATGACCACCATGCCGCCCTCCGCCGCGGCGAGGTAGGCGTTGAAGGCGAGCCTGCGCATCACGGGGCTGCAGTCGATGAGGCAGACGTCGTAGGAGCCCGAGGCGTCGTCGAGGGCGAACTTGAGTCGCTGCTCGCGCAGGAGCATCTCGTTCTGGTCGACGAGGTCGATGGTCGAGGCCACCACGTCGAGGCCCTCCCCGGCGGCGTAGGCGACCTCCTCCACGGGCGCGCCGCCGTAGAGCAGCTCGACCGAGGTGCGCCGCCCGGAGGCCGCCCGGTCGTAGAGGCCGAAGAAATCGGTGGCAGACGCCTGCGGGTCGAGGTCGACGAGCAGGGTCCGAAGGCCCCGGGCGGCGAAGATGGCCGCCAGGTTCACGGCGGTCGTCGTCTTGCCGACGCCGCCCTTGTAGTTGGAAATGGCTATCGTGCGCATGGGTCGCGTCCTCTCTAGCGTGGGGCGCGCCTCGCCGCATCCGGTCCGGCGCGCCCCGAGTCTCGGAGCGTCGGGACAAAACCGTACGGATTTGTCCGACAAGCGGAGTGTACCACGAAAACGTACGGATATGTACGCTTTCGTGGTACAGGGGCCGGATTCGGGGAAACCCGGCCCCGGGAGCCCGGGGCCGGGCGCGCCGCCTAGGAGAGCGGCTCCATCTCGCCGAAGCAGTTGACGTGGTGGCGCAGGAGCGCTCGGTTCTCCTTGACGACCATCATCGCCACCTCGTCGAAGCGGACTGGGGTGTCGGCGTAGTCGTCGCCGTTGCCGGCGAGCCACGTCGCCGCCAGCGCCTCGCGCATCCCGCGCGCCCTGTGGGCCTCGGGGAAGCCGTCCGTCCCGATCCGGACCGTGGCGTCGACGAACACCAGGGCCCCGTCCTCGTCCACCGCCACGAGGTCGATCCCGCCGATGCCCTCGGGGCCCTGCCAGGCCTCGTCGACGATCTCGTAGCCCTTGCGCTCGAGGAAGGCCTTGACCGCGCCCATCGCCTTTTCCTTCATGTCGTTCATGTCTTGCTCCTTAGACTCTGAGGCCCGCCCCTGTGGCGTGCCTTGCGCCGCGTGAGTCGCATGCAGCGCGGGCGTGCCTGCAAGGGAGGAAGAGAAGTCGGGCGTGGATATAGAAATCTCCCGACGGCAGTTTTTCGCGTTGTTCGCGCGCGGAGCGCATGGGGCGAAGAACTCGAAAAAGTGTCGCGACCCTTGCTGGCCGCCCGCCGGCGTGCGACCCTGCGCGTCCAAGGAGCGCCAGGGCGGGTTTCGGATCAAAGGGGCGGAGGCGTGCGGCATGGAATCCGGCGTGGGCGCCGAGACCCTCCGGGCAAGGGATGCGACCCGTCGGCGGTTGCTGGGCTCCGGCGGGGATTGGCGACGACGTTGCGGCGGGGACGGAGGCGGGTTCCCGAGCCGCGGCGCCGCGGCATGAGTCGGCACGGACGGCTTTCCCGTGCCGCTTGCGGCCGATGTGCGCACGAGATCGCTGGCGGTGAGGCTTTTCGTTGCGCGGAACGGCTACGGTGCTGCGCGACACGTCCGTTGAGAGAAGGAGGCAAGCAGATGTTGGGCTACGAAGAGAAGGTGGAGCGCCTCGAACTGCTCGACGCGGTGGCGGAAGCCGGGAGGCTGGCGAGGGGCCTGGACCAGCTGCTCGAGTCCCTGGCGCACGCCGACCAGCTGGACCCGCTCGACGTCGAGGGGATTCTGGCCCTGAGGTCGATAAGCAAGAGGTGCGCCGAGCGCATCGGTGACGCTGCGCGAATCTTGGAGGCTCAGAACGAGGTTCTCTAAGCCGAGGAGCGGGCAAACGCCGAACCTCGCGATAACGAGAGATGAGGACCCAAACGAAAGCGGCCATCCAAGCCCAATCAGGGCGTCCTTCGCCGTCCGCGCTCATATAAAGCCTGGGCATCGGCTGTCCTCGCATTCCCAGTGCCGCCGCGTGCCGTCGCGTTATAATGTTGCAAACGCATTTGTATTGCATTTCGAGCGATGGGAGCGCAGATGCCTGACAGCTACAAGGAGCTCATCAAGAGCAATCCCGACGAGACCGAGATCAGAAGCTTCCTGGTGGACGGCGACCAGGTCTCCGTGACCCTGCGCATCCCCGACACCCTGCGCGACGCGGCGAAAGAGGAGGCGGCCCTGCGGGGCATGAGCTTCTCTGCTTTCGTGCGCACCTGCATGATCGAAGAGCTCGCGAAGAAGGGGGCGTGAGCATGATCCGGGTCAAGACTCTCACCGTCCAGCTCATAGACGCGAAGCCGGACCGCATCCGCATCTGCCGCATCGACGGCGAGTCGCTTGTGACCGTCGTCGTTCCGAGGGAAGACCTCGCCGAGGCGAAGTCGCTGCCGAACATCCCGCAGCGCGGCGTCTACTACCTGCTCGACGAGGACCACGGCAACGTGAGCCGCGTCTACGCTGGGCAGACGACTCAGGGCATCGCCCGGCTCGACGCACACAAGGCGAAGAAGGAGTTCTGGAACAAGGCCGTTATGTTCCTCGATGACGACCAGAACATCAGCAAGGACGCACTGGACGTCCTAGAGGCGAAGGCCATCGACTACGTGCGTACCCACGGCTCGTACGAGACCGACAACTCGGCGACGCCCAAACCCTACGTCGACCCGTACAAGGAAGAGGCCGTCGAGCGCCTGCACGATAGGATCCTCTTCAGGATGGCAGCTCTGGGGTACGACCTCGACAGAGTCGACCAGGGTCCGGCGGGTGCGCCGGCGGTCTTCCACACGAAGAAGAACGGCATACGCGGGGCGGGGCGCTACGACAAGGCCACCGGGCACTTCACCGTGCTCGCTGGCTCGAAAGTGAACCTCTCGAGACCTGTGCTGAAAAACGCGGCCGTCGCGGCCGCGCGCAGGGAGATCTTCGGCGATTCGGACGGTATCGCAGAGCTCGACGAAGATCTCGAGTTCCCGACGCCCAGCGCCGCGGCGGTGTTCGTGCTCGGCGGCAGCCAGAACGGCTGGACCGAATGGGCAAGCGACGACGGAGAAACGCTCAACCAAGTCTATAGAAGCGAGGAAAACTAGATGAACAAGCAGCAGCTGGCCTCCAAGATATGGGAGTCCGCCAACAAGATGCGATCCAAGATCGAGGCTAACGAGTACAAGGACTACATTCTGGGATTCATCTTCTACAAGTTCCTCTCCGAGACTGAAGTCGCTCGCCTGAAGGCACGTGATTTCGCCGAGGAGGATTTGCCGAGCCTCGTGGAAGACGATGAGGAAACGGTCGAGTTCGTCAAGGGCGAGTGCGGCTACTTTATCGCCTACGAGAACCTCTTCTCCACCTGGGTCGCCAAGGGCGGCGACTTCGAGATTTCGAACGTTCGCGACGCTCTCTCTGCTTTTAGCCGCAACATCGACCCTGCCCGCAAGCGCGTCTTCGACGGCATCTTCGACACGCTGCAGACCGGTCTCTCCAAGCTCGGCACCGACGCACGGAGCCAGTCCAAGGCCGCTCGCGACCTCATCTACCTCATCAAGGACATCCCGATGGACGGTCGCCAGGACTACGACGTGCTTGGCTTCATCTACGAGTACTTGATCAGCAACTTCGCCGCCAACGCCGGTAAGAAAGCAGGCGAGTTCTATACGCCGCACGAAGTCTCCATGCTCATGAGCGAGATAGTCTCGTGGCACCTGGCCGGACGCGAGAACATCACCATCTACGATCCCACGAGCGGATCGGGCTCGCTGCTTATCAATATCGGCAAAGCCGTGGAACGACGCAACGGCGACCCGGACTCCATCAAGTATTATGCGCAGGAGCTTAAGGAGAACACGTACAACCTCACGCGTATGAATCTGGTCATGCGTGGAATTCTTCCCGACAACATAGTGGCGCGCAATGGCGATACGCTCGAAGACGACTGGCCCTGGTTCGACACCGTCGAGAACAAGGATGAGACCTATGATCCGCTCTTCGTCGATGCCGTGGTGTCGAACCCGCCGTACTCCCAGAACTGGGATTCGGAAGATAAGGAGCTCGACCCTCGCTTCAAATTCGGCGTTGCTCCTAAATCCAAAGCTGATTACGCCTTCCTTTTGCATGATTTGTACCACTTGCGCCCCGACGGCATCATGTGCATCGTTCTGCCCCACGGCGTGTTGTTCCGCGGCGGCGAGGAGGGCGCCATTCGCAAGAACCTGGTGGAGAACCGCCATATTCAGGCAATCATCGGGCTTCCTGCCAATATCTTCTTCGGCACGGGCATCCCCACCATCATCATGGTGCTGCGCAAGCAGCGCGAGACGAGCGACGTATTGGTGGTGGACGCCTCCAAGCATTTCGTGAAAGAGGGCAAGAACAACAAGCTGCGGGCAAGTGACATCAAGCGCATAGTTGACGCCGTGACAACGAACGCGACCGTCGACAAGTTCAGCCGCCTGGTTCCCATCGACGAGATCCGTGCCAACGACTATAACCTCAACATCCCGCGCTACGTGGACTCGAGCGCGGCCGCCGAAAGCTGGGACGTGTACGCCACCATGTTCGGCGGCGTGCCGAAGGCCGAGGTCGACGCGCTCGAACGCTACTGGAAAGTATGGCCGAGCCTCAAAGGGCAACTCTACCGCAACGCCGACGGTTCGTGTCTTGCGCCCGCGACCGACGACGTTGCGCAAGTAGCGAAGGAAAATGCCGACGTCCGCGCCTTCTTGGGCGGCTATCGTGATGCGACAAGCCATTTACCGGCCACGCTGCGAAGCCGTTTGGTGGACGCTGCCGATGAAGTCGATACCGTGGCGGAGGAAGAGGCCATCGCGGCGCTTTTGAAAGATGCGCTGGCGGGTTCAGCCCTGATCGACGGCTACGACGCCTACCAGGCGCTCGACGATGCCTGGGTGGGAATTTCCGGCGACCTGGAGGTCATCCAGACCGAGGGGAAAGGCGCTGTGCGCAAGGTGGACCCGAATATGGTTGTCAAGAAGAAGAACGGTAAAGACGTCGAGGTGCAGGACGGCTGGGCTGGCCGCATCCTGCCGTTTGAGCTTGTTCAAGAGCACCTGCTTGCCGACGACGTCAAGAAGATTGCTTCCCGTGATGCCCGCCTTGGCGAGATATCACAGGAAGTAGATGGGATTCTCGAGAGCTTCGACGAGGAGGACAAGGGATCCTCTGCTGCTGTCAGCGACGAAGGTTCGTTTGTGGCAGCTGAGCTCAAGAAGGCTGTGAAGGCTATCGGAAAGCACCCTGAAAACGATTTCGAGCAAGGTCTGGTTCGTGCGCAGGCGCTGCTCGATGAGGAGAAAAGCCTCAAGAAGGCGAATAAGGAAGCGAGAGTAGCCCTTGAGGAGACGACCAAGGAGGTCATCGAGGGCCTGACCAACGACCAGTGCGACGATCTGCTGGCCGCCAAGTGGATAGAGCCGTTGCAGGCCGAGCTTCTGGCCCTTCCCGAAACCGTTGTGAGCGACTTCATCGCGAAGGTAGCTGCGCTCAACGCCAAATACGCGACAACTTACTCGGACGTGTGCAACCAGATAGATGATGCAGAAAGCCAGCTGGCAGACATGTTGGGGCAGCTTACGGGCAACGAGTACGACATGGCGGGCATTGCCGAGCTGCGAAAGCTGTTGGGCGGTGAGTAGCATGGCAGAGAAACAAAATACCCCGGAAATCCGCTTCGAGGGATTCACTGACCCTTGGGAACAGCGTAAGTTGGGCGAGCTCTGCGAATTGAATCCGACGGCCGTGTTGCCAGACTCATTTGAGTATGTTGACCTAGAGTCCGTTGCCGGTACGGATATGATTTCGCACCGCCGCGAAGAGAAACTCACTGCTCCCTCTCGTGCCCAACGACTTGCCAGCTTTGGCGATATTTTTTATCAAACCGTGCGACCGTATCAGAAGAACAACTATTTTTATGAACTGCCTGATGAGGACTATGTTTTCTCAACGGGCTATGCACAGCTTCGACCGCTTTGTGATGGGAGGTTCTTATTTTCATCCTTACAACGAGACCAATTCGTCTCTTGCGTTTTGGAGCACTGCACAGGAACAAGTTATCCGGCAATTAACGCGAATGACCTTGCTGCTTTGTTTCTAGCTGTACCAATTGATGCCGAAGAGCAACGACTCGTAGGGTCGATCTTGAAGCCAATCGATTCCCTCATCACCCTTCATCAGCGTAAGCACGACAAGCTGTGCACGTTGAAGAAATCGATGCTCGACAAGATGTTTCCGAAACCCGGTGAGACCGAACCCGAAATCCGCTTCGAGGGTTTCACTGACCCTTGGGAACAGCGTAAGTTCTCCGACCTGGTTCTTATCGAGCGAGGCGGATCGCCCCGTCCCATCGACGCATATATTACGGAAGACCCCGCAGGACTGAACTGGGTAAAGATTGGTGACGCGCCTAGCATGGGGCGATATATCACTACTACTTCAGAGAAAATTAAGCCTGAGGGGCTTTCGAAAACGAGGCAAGTATATCCAGGCGACCTAGTTCTCTCTAACTCCATGAGCTTCGGCAGACCGTACATTATGGCTGTTGAAGGCTGTATTCATGACGGGTGGCTGCTGATCCGAGACACTCAAAACCAATTTGATCCTGTATTTCTCTGCCATATGTTGGGCACACCCCAAATGCTTGACCAGTACCGAATGTTTGCCTCTGGAAGCACGGTAAATAACCTGAACAAAGAGCTCGTAGGGAATGCCATGGTTCCTTTGCCCGATAGAGACGAACAAGTGAAGATCGGCAATTACCTAGACGAACTCGACGGCCTCATCACCCTTCATCAGCGTATGTGCCCCATCTTCTCCTTTTGCGCGCATGGATCAAGAACCAATTTTGCGCAAACCCTTCAAGGGTGGCTTCAGATATTACGCTACCCGCGCCCCATCCCGAAGATGCTCGTGTCGCCATCGGCGCCGGCTTCAGGCGTCTTCGGTACAGCCAAGGGCGCCTTTATTTGCGCCTCTTCCTCCGCTGGTGCGTCAACCTCCTCGCCGAGCGCCAGAAAGAACTTCATTACGAGCTCAACCCTCTGCTGCAGAGAATCGCTCAGCTCGCCGTAAGAGGCCGCCAGGCGCACCTCCCTGGCCAACTCCGCCATCGAGTCCTTCAGCGCCTTCTGAACGCTCACTGAGGGCCTCACCTCGACCTGGGTATCGGTGAGCTTGGCGATGATATAGTCCTGCCTGAGCATGCCGCTCCAAGCAGCCATCTCGCATATGAGCTTGTGCTCTTCGGGCGTGCAGCGGAACGCCATCGTCTTGCTGCGCTTGCGGGCGCTGTTCTCGCACGGCATCTTGCTTACCCCCTCGCTCCGTCAAGGGCGACGGCCATCTCGTCCTGCTTCGTGGGGAACAGGTGCGCGTAGCGGTAGGTGATGTCCACCGCCTCGTGTCCCATGCGTTCGGCGATGGCCAGCGCGGAGAAGCCCATCTCGATCAGCAGGCTCACATGGCTATGGCGTATGTCGTGTATGCGGATGCGCTTTACGCCCGACGCCTTGCACCCGCGCTCCATCTCGTGCGCCAGGAAGTGCTTGGTAACGGCGAACAGGCGCTCGTCGGGGGCGACGTCGTCGCGCATCTCGATGAAGTCCGCCATCTCGTCGCGCAGGAAGGCTGGCATGACGATCGTGCGCACTGACTTGGGCGTCTTGGGGTCGGTCACGGTGTCCACGCCGTGGAGGCTCTGGTACGACTTGTTGATGCGCAGCCGCGAGCTCTCCAGCATGAAATCGGACGGCGTGAGCGCCAGAAGCTCGCCGCAGCGGATGCCCGTCCAGTAGAGCAGCTCGAAGGCGTGGAACGAGAGTGGCTTGTCCATGACGGCCTCGCTGAACCTCAGGTACTCGTCCTTGGTCCAGAACTGCATCTCGCCGCCCTTCTTCGAACCTATCTTGTCGACCCTGCGCACCGGGTTGTCGGTGAGGCCGTAGTAGCGCTCGGCGTGGTTGAAGATGGCGTTGAGCTGGTTGTTCACCGTGCGCAGATACGTCGGCGCCCAGGGCTTCCCGTCGGCATCCCTGTGTTCGGTGAGCTCGTTTTGCCACCTGATGACGTCGATCGGCCTCACGTCGCACATGCGCATGTCCCCGAAGAACGGCACGAGCTTGTCGTTGATGATGTACTCCTTGGTGATCCACGTGTGCTCGCGTATGCGAGGCTTCACCTCGGAGGCGTACACCTCGACGAACTCGGAGAACGTCATGTCCATGGCCCCGCCGTTAAGGCTCTTGAACTGGCCCTCCCACACTGCGGCCTCCACCTCGGAGGAGAAGCCGCGCTTCGTCTTGTGGCGCTTCGAGCCGCGAGCGTCGCGGTAGTAGCACTGCACGTAGAACGTGCCGTTGTTGTCATCCTTGTACACGGGCATGTCAGTCCACCTCCGGGAAGTAAAGGGCGTCGAAGACGTCGCTTCGAACGCGCCCGCGGATCACCACGCGCCCGCGCGCCTCCTGCTCGGCGTTTATCTTCCTGATCACCTCGTAGGCGCTGCCTTTCTTGATCCTCAGCAGCTCCGCGACCTCGTCGGCGTCCAGCATGTGCGGCCTCGGCGTCTTCGCCACCTTCTCGTCCATGGATCCTCCTATCAATAGCGTACAGATACGTACGGTTTACAGATTCAGAGTAAACGTACATATCTGTACTGTCAATAGAATTGCGTACATTTGCGTACGTTGATAAGATGTGCGGGTACGTAATTCCAGGAGGAGGGCACATGTCCGTAGGCGAAAACATAAGGCGGTACCGCAAGCTGCGCGGCATGACGCAGGTGCAGCTCGCCGAGGCGGTCGGTCTGACCGAGGGGGCCGTGCGCCACTACGAGAGCGGCATCCGCGCCGTGAAGCCCGAGCTGCTCGAATCCATCGCCGCAGCGCTCGGCGTGTCCGTCAACGCCCTCAAGGATTACGGCGTCGAGACCGCGGGCGACCTCATGTCGCTGCTCGTGCGGCTCGAGGACTCCTTCGGCATCGTTCCCTCGGCCGACGGCACGGGGCTCTCCCTGAACCCCAAGGCTCCGCACGCGCCCAAAGCCGCGATGGCGATCGAGCTGTGGGCAGAGAAGCGCGCACGGCTCGAGAACGGCGAGATCGACGCCGATGAATACGAGGACTGGAAAGCCTCGCTGTAGCGGCACCCCGCATTTCGCAATCAACGCAATCGAATAAGGACACCAGGCAAGGCGGTGAGCACCGCTCGCTCCTACGCAAGCTGAGTTTTTACTCCCCATTGCATGCCAAGGCATTTCCGGCATGTCCGGGGAGTAAATTACACGGTGGCTTATATGGCGGCACGCGGCAGCACACCGCGGCATTTCCCCTGGTTACTCCCGTTTTCCTTGAGACGATGAGATTCTTTACTCCCCATTAACCACCTGGGGAAACGTCGTACGGAGACCGCCGAAAAACCGATTGAGTTCGATTTGAGTTTCACAGGCCCCAAAACGGCCTCTTTTCGCCTTCGGGGACAAAAACCGCGCGTCTACTCACTTGGGATAAATCCTTACTCCCGTTCCCCCGAATACCGCCCCGCGCCTTGCCGTCTTGAAACACGGGGAGTAAATCGCGAAATCGCAGGTGAAAGGGAGTAAAACGGCAAAGAAAAAGCCTCCGTCCCAGCACTGGAACGGAGGCTAAATCATCGTATTTACTCACCGCCGTCGCTGACGGCTTTGCCATGACTCTCGTACGAAACGAAACTCAGCGGCACAGTGCGGCACTCAAAAATGCAGGTCAGAACCCTATCAGCCTACTCCCACTCGATCGTCGCGGGCGGCTTGGACGTGATGTCGTAGCAGACGCGGTTGGCGCCGGGGACCTCGGCCACGATGCGGCCGGAGATCCTCGCCAGCACGTCGTAGGGAAGCTTGGCCCAGTCGGCGGTCATGGCGTCGCTGGACTCGACGGCGCGCAGGATGATCGGTCGCTGGTAGGTGCGCTCGTCTCCCATGACGCCGACGGACTTGATGTCGGGAAGTACCGCAAAGTACTGCCAGCAGGAGTGCTCGGAGTTGCGCTCGCCGGTCTTCTCGAAGAGGCGCTGGTTGTAGGCGTCAAGCTCCTCGCGCACGATGGCGTCGGCGCCCTTCAGGATCTCCAGCTTCTCCTTGTCCACCGCGCCGATGATGCGGATGGCAAGGCCGGGGCCGGGGAACGGCTGACGGTAGACGATGTGCTCGGGCAGGCCAAGGGCCAGGCCAAGCGCGCGGACCTCGTCCTTGAAGAAGTGGTCCAGAGGCTCGATGAGGTCGAAGCTCACACCCTCGGGGAACGGGATGAGGTTGTGGTGGCTCTTGATGGTGGAAGCCTTGCCGCCCGTCTTGCGCGCGCCGGACTCGATGATGTCGGGGTAGATGGTACCCTGGGCCAGGAACTTCACCGGACGGCCGTCAGTCTCGAGCTGCTGGGCAACGGCGAAGAACTCCTTCCAGAACTGCGTGCCGATGATGCGGCGCTTCTGCTCCGGCT
>ERZ824488.1847-NODE-1847-length-21301-cov-144.177539_pt1 | contig 21301 bp, 13 predicted proteins | sample MGYA00519936_ERZ824488 | MGnify/ENA primary metagenome ERZ824488 (study PRJEB31778, sample SAMEA3449153) | human gut metagenome | biome: human gut; feature: human-associated habitat; material: faeces | place: United Kingdom | collected 2010/2012 ... | reverse complement strand
ATTGATGATAAAAAAGATCATCCGATAAAAAAGATACCTAAAACCATTTGGGGATATAAATGGATGTAGAAAATGAAAAAATTTTATACATGTAAATATGATAGAGCTTTCAAAGAAATAATGTTAAAAAAAGATAATATTGAATTATTAAAATATTATTTAGAATATATATTAAATGTAGAAATCAAACAAATAAAAATAAATAATGTAGAGTTAATAAATGGGAATTTAAATACAAGAGGTAAAAGATTAGATTTATATTTAGAAACAAATGCTGGAAAAATAAACGTGGAAATGAACGCAGGAAATAAAAACTATGTACATTCAAGGAATTTAGCATATATATGTAATATATCTCAAAATCATACATTGATAGGAAAAGAGTATGATCAAAATACAAAAATAATTCAAATAAATTTTAGTTATGGATTAAATAAGAAAAAGGCAATATATAAATATGAAATTAAAAATGAGGAAGATGAAAGATTTGTATATAATTTTGAAATATATGAAATAAATATGGGAATATTTTATGAAAACTTGGTATAATAAAAAACAAGAACAGATAGAAAAATACAAATATTTTATAATGCTTAATTTAGAACATGATGAATTAAAAGGACTATCAAAAAAAGATAAGGTGGTAGAAAGATATATGGAAGATTTGAATGTAATGAATAGTGACCCTGTATTTATACAACATATGACGGATTAAGATGATAGAGAAGGAATATATAAAGCTTTATTAGCCGAGGAAAAAGAAAAAGCTATATTAGAAGGAATTTAAGAAGGCAAAAAAACAGGTTTAGAACAAGGAATAAAACAAGGGGTAAAAGAAGGTAATAACTGGCTTAACAAAAGATGAAATTTTAAATTTAAAGTAATTATTGTAAAATACCAATAACAACTTGGTATTTTTTTGAATTTATTGTATAATTACTAAAGGAGGCAAAACTATGAAAAACTTTTATGTAACAACACCTATTTATTATCCAAGTGGTAAATTTCATATAGGAACTGCATATACTACAATACTTGCAGATGTCATAGCTCGTTATAAGAGAATGGAAGGATATAATGTTAAATTTACAACAGGACTTGACGAACATGGATTAAAAATAGAAACCAAAGCTATTGAAGCAGGGAAAACACCACAAGAATATGTGGATGAAATGGCAAAAAATGCTATAAATCTTTGGGAAAAATTAAATATTAGTCAACATGATTTTATAAGAACTACAAATCAAAAACATGAAGAAATTGTTTTAAAAATATATGAAAAAATGTGTAATAATGGCGATATATATAAAGGTCATTATAGCGGTTGGTATTGTGTACCATGTGAAACATTTTTCACAAAAACTCAATTGGTAGATGGAAAATGTCCAGATTGTGGTAGAGAAGTTAATTTAACTGAAGAAGAGTGCTATTTCTTTAATATTAAAAAATATCAATCTAAAATAGAAGAATTCTATGAAAAAAATCCGAACTTTTTAGAACCTGTATTTAGAAAAGAAGAAATAATGAATAATTTTATTAAACCCGGTTTAGAAGATTTGTGTATTTCAAGAACAACATTTAGTTGGGGAATAAAACTTCCTAATGATCCAAAACATGTTATGTATGTATGGCTTGATGCACTTACAAACTATATTACTTCGCTTGGCTATTTAACTGAAAATGATAGCGAATTCAAATCTTTCTGGCCAGCTGATATACAAATAATAGGAAAAGATATAGTAAGATTCCATGCAATATATTGGCCAATATTTCTAATGTCTTTAGGTATAGATACACCTAAAAAACTATATTCACATGGATTTATTGTAATGAAAGATGGAAAAATGAGTAAGTCAAAAGGAAACATGATTTACCCTGATGTACTTGCTGATAAATTTGGTGTAGATGCGGTTAGATACTTTTTACTTAAATTAATGAATTATGGGACAGATAGTGAATTTACCCCAGAAACATTTGTAGAAAGATATAATTCAGATTTGTGCAATGATTTAGGTAATTTACTTAATAGGACAATAGCAATGATTAATAAATATTTTAATGGTGAAATAGATAATTCATTTAAAGAAAAAACTGATTACGATGAAGAAATAGAAAATGTAGTTAAAGATTCAATAAATAATTTTAAAAATGATTTTGAAAAAATATATATAAGTAATTCGTTATCAAATTTATTTAATTTAATTACAAAAGCAAATAAATATATTGATCAAACAGAACCATGGATTTTAGCTAAATCAGAAGAAAATCATGAAAAACTAAAATCGGTAATGTATCATTTAGTTGAAAATTTAAGAATATTTGCTATTTACATAAATCCATTTATACCAGACACATCTAAAAATATATTAGATCAATTAAGAATAGAAGAACAATATAGAACACTAGAATCTGCTATGTATGGTGCTTGTAATAGTACTAAAGTTATTGAAAAAGGAATACCATTATTTCAAAGACTTGATGTAGAAGAAACAACAAATGAAATAAAAGAAATGATGAAATAATTTAAAATATGATATTGAATTAATATTTTGTTTTTGATATTATATAAATAACTGTGATGAACAAGAGGAGTAAATTACTAATTTATTAAAGAGAGCAAATGATAGGTGAGAATTTGCATGAATTAGTAATTGAAGGTAGCTTGGGAGCATTTTTTCTGAAATAATAGTAGGAAATTACGTATAACTGCGTTAAAGTATCAAGGTAGCTTTTGCTATAAATTAAGGTGGTACCACGAGTAATTCGTCCTTTACGGAATGATTACTCGTTTTATTTTTATGAAAGAAGGGATAAAATGTTAGATAAAAAATATGATCATTTAAAAGTAGAAGAAGGAAAATATGAAAACTGGCTTGAAAAAGGATATTTTACAAGCGGTGATTTAAGTAAGAAACCATATGCGATTGTTATACCGCCACCAAATGTAACAGGTAAATTACACTTAGGACACGCATGGGATACAACAATTCAAGATATAATGATTCGTTATAAAAAAATGTGTGGATATGATGCATTATGGTTACCAGGTATGGATCATGCCGCAATAGCAACAGAAGCAAAAGTAGTACAAAGATTAAAATCAAATGGCATAAATAAATATGAACTAGGAAGAGAAAAATTCCTAGAAGAATGTTGGAAATGGACTAAAGAATTTTCCGGAAACATTAGAAAGCAATGGGCAAAACTTGGATTATCATTAGATTATAATAAAGAAGCCTTTACACTAGATGAAAATCTAACCAAAGCAGTTAAACATGTGTTTATAAGTTTATATAATGAAGGGTTAATTTATAGGGGAGAAAAAATAATAAACTGGGATCCAGTAGCAAAAACAGCCCTTTCTAATGAAGAAGTTATTTATAAAGATGATGAAGGTGCATTTTATCATTTAAAATATTTTATTGAAAATAGTAATGATTATTTAGAAGTAGCTACAACAAGACCAGAAACATTATTTGGAGATACTGCTGTTGCAGTAAATCCTGAAGATGAAAGATACAAAAAATTAATAGGTAAGAATGTTATACTTCCAATTGTTAATAAATTAATACCTATAGTAGCTGATGAACATGCTGATCCAACATTTGGAACAGGTGTAGTTAAAATAACACCAGCACACGATCCTAATGATTTTGAAGTAGGAAATAGACATAACTTAGAAAGAATAGTTGTTATGAATCTTGATGCCACTATGAATGAAAATGCGGGAATTTATAAAGGATTAACTCGTGAAGAATGTAGAAAACAATTAGTAAATGATTTAAAAGAAAAAGATTTAATAGTTAAAATAGAGAAAATGATTCATAGTGTTGGACATAGTGAAAGAACAGATGCAGTAGTTGAACCATACTTGTCAAAACAATGGTTTGTAAAAATGCGTGGACTTGCAGATAAAGTTTTAGAAAATCAAAAAAATAAAGATACAAAAGTTAACTTTGTACCTTCTAGATATGAAAAAACAATGAATCACTGGATGGAAATAACTTATGATTGGTGTATATCTAGACAGCTTTGGTGGGGACATAGAATTCCAGCTTGGTATAAAGATGATCAAATTTATGTTGGAGAAGATGCACCACTTGAAGAAGGTTGGGTACAAGATAATGATGTGTTAGATACTTGGTTTAGTAGCGCATTATGGCCTTTTGCTACATTAGGTTGGCCAAATGAAACAGAAGATTATAAAAGATACTATCCTAATAATGTTTTAGTTACTGGGTATGATATTATTCCTTTTTGGGTAAATAGAATGACATTCCAAGGACTTAAATTTACAAATAAAAGACCATTTAAAGATTGCTTAATACATGGATTAATAAGAGATAAAGAAGGAAGAAAAATGTCAAAATCTCTAGGAAATGGAGTAGATCCTATGGATGTTATTGACGATTATGGATGTGACTCATTAAGATATTTTCTTGCTACTTCAACAGCACCTGGTATGGATCTTAGATATGATACTGAAAAAGTAAAATCAACATGGAATTTTATCAATAAATTATGGAATGCATCAAGATTTTGTTTAATGAATATGGAAAATTTTACGAAAGAAGATTATAAATTAGAAAATTTAAAAGATATTGATAAATGGATAATATCAAAACTAAATACAACAATTAAAGAAGTAACAAATAGTATGGAAAAATATGAATTTAATAACGTTGGTTCTTCACTTTATTCATTTATTTGGAATGACTTTTGTGATTCTTATATAGAACTTTCTAAATTTAGTTTAGATGATAATGCAACTTTATCAACACTTCATTATGTTATAGAAAATATATTAAAATTATTACATCCATTTATGCCTTTTGTTACAGATGAAATATATTCTATGCTACCAATACATGAAGAAAACATTATATTAAGTTCATATCCTGTATATAATAATGATTTTGAATTTAAATGCGAAACTTCAAATGTAGAATTAATGTTAGATTTTATTAGACAATATAGAAATATTAAAGCAGAAAATAATATAGATAAAACTGCCGTAGTAAAATTGAATAATGATGAAGATTATTCATTAATAATAAAAATTCTTAAACTAAATATATCAAAAGAAAACTTAAAAATTAATAAATATAACGTCGCAAACTTAAAATATAATGTAGATATATATTTTGAAAAAGAAGAAACAGAAGCAGATTTAATAGAAAAACAAAAACAAATAGAAACATTAAAAAATAGTATTTCAAGACGCGAAAAATTACTTTCAAATGAGGGATACATAAATAAAGCTCCAGCTAAAATAGTTGATGAGGAAAGAAAAAAATTAGAAGAAGAAAAAATAACTTTAGAAAGCCTAATTAAATAAATATGATTAAAAGAAACTTTAATTTGTTTCTTTTTAAATACAAAAATAACGTTAATTATTGTAAAATGAAAAGTATAAAATTAATATAATTATATATATTTTATATAAAAAATGTTAATATATAATAAAGAGGCGATCTTAATGGGAAAAATGGAAAATAATATAAAAAAAGGCATTATTGAATCATATGCGTTTAGATTAAAAGCTCTAGGACTTTCTTTCAAATATTCTGACTACAAAACAGCTTTTAGTAAAATTCCAGGTGATAAAATATATGAAACATTATCAAATCTTGTTAGAAACAAAGAAACAGCTATTAGTTATTTAACGAATCTAGGTGTTAAAGTAAAAGATAGTGTAAATAATTTAACTGACAAAATAAAAAAACAACTTAATTTATCAAATGTAACAGAATTTAATCATGATAATAAAGATTATTTTAAATTTAAAGATAGTAATAATCAAATATACGTTGTAAGAAATTTAGGTGAAGATTCTAAAGAATTATTCACTAACATTTTAAATGAATCAAGTATAAATTATGGTGATGGAAAAAAGAATGCAAGTGAAATATTTAAAAAATTAAATGAGAAAAAATTTATAGAAATAAAAATGAAAAAAGAAGCAGAAATAGAAAATAAAAATTTACATCAAGTTTCTGTTATTAAATCATTAGAAAAACAATTTCCAGAAAGAGAAATTATTACATCAATAGAAGAGAATTTTTATATTGTTAAAGGAAATGAAACAGAAAAAGATATTTTATTATCACCTGTATATGAAAATGGAAAAGTAACGCTTAAACAAATTAGTCAAAAAACATATGGAAGTAAAATTGATGTAGAAAGTAGTAAAAAAGAAGAATCCAATAATTTTGAAATACCAAATGAAATTATGTTAGAACTTGAAAATGATATAGAACTTGAAAATATGATAAATGAAGGTCTAGATAATAATTTAAATGATGAAACAATATCAAATATTGCAGAAAAGAATTTAATAAAGAAAAATAGAAAATTTGAGAATATAAATTTAACTTTAGCGCTTTCAATCATAATTTCAAACATCAAATTAAAAAGAAAAAATGCAACAAAAAACCATAAATTAGGTGGAAGACAATATGTTCTAACTCCTAATTTATATAGAAATAATGCTTCATAAAATAAAGGTAGGAATAAAATGAAAAAAAATAATAAATTAATAATAATTATATTTTTATTAATATTATCTATTAGTTTTATAATATATAAAAATGTTTTAAAACCATCAACAAATAGTGAAGAAAAAGTAAATAGTCAAGAACCAGACAAAACTGAAACTGAAAAAAAAGAAGGAAAAATAGAATTGAAAGAAAATCAAACCTTAACAAAAAAAGGATATATATTAGAAGAAAATGATGGAGTTTATTCTATAGATGGTATAATAATTGCAAATAAAACATATTCAATACCACAATCATATGGAAATGGATTAACAAAAGAATTTACAGAGGCTTTTAATAAAATGCAAGTCGCAGCTAAAGAAGATAATATAGATATAAAAATAATAAGTGGATATAGATCATATAATACACAGGTATCTACTTATAATCATTGGACAAGTAAGTATGGAAAAGAAGAAGCAGATAAAATATCAGCTCGTCCAGGACATTCAGAACACCAACTTGGCCTTGCAGCAGATATAAATTCATTATATACAAGTTTTAAAGATACAAAAGAAGGCATATGGTTAAACAATAATGCATATAAATATGGTTTTATTCTTAGATATCCAGAGTCAAAAACAGAAGAAACAGGATATAGTTTTGAACCATGGCATTATAGATATGTTGGAACATCACTAGCTGAAAAACTATATAACAATGGGGATTGGATTACATTAGAAGATTATTATGGAATAACAAGTAAATATGAATAGATATAAAATTTTATATCTTTTTTTTAACTCTAAAATTTGTTACAATTAATTAGGTGGTAAAATGATAGTAATAATTGCAGAAAAACCTTCACTTGCTCGTAATATAGTATCAGGTATAGGAAAAATGCAACGACGTGACGGATATTTTGAAAATGAAACATATATAGTTAGTTGGGCATTTGGACATTTATTTGGATTATGTGATATAGAAGATTATACAAAGAGAGAAGATAAAAAATGGACTATAGAAAATTTACCTTGCTTTCCAGAAAAATTTAAATTTAAACTTAAAGGTTTAGGAACAGATAAAGGAATAGAAAAACAATTCAATATAATAAAAAATTTAATTAACAGAAACGATGTAGATACAATAGTAAATGCAGGAGATGCTGATAGAGAAGGAGAAATAATAGTTAGACTTTGCGTTGAAAATGCATTACAAACAAATAAAAAATTTGTAAGACTTTGGCTTCCAGATCAAACAGAAGAAACTGTAAAAGAAGCATTAAAAAATATGAAGGATGAAAAAGAATATGATTCACTTGCAAATGAGGGATTTGCGCGTACTTATATAGATTGGTTATATGGAGTTAACTTAACTAGATATGCAACCCTTAAAACAGGAACACTTCTTAGAGTTGGAAGAGTAATTATTCCAATTGTTAAAGCTATATATGATAGAGATTTACAAATAAGAAACTTTATGCCAGATATATATTATGGAATAAATAGTAAAGAAATAACAAACGGAGAAGAAATAGAATTAAATAGCAAAAAAAAATTCGATAAAAATGAAATTGATTCAGCTAATAAATTATGTGATGAATATAATAAAGAAAAAGCTATTGTAGTAGAAAAAAAAGTAAAAAAAGATAAACTAGATCCAGGAAAACTTTATTCATTATCTAAACTTCAAAATGTTTTAGGAAAAAAATATAAAATGTCTATGGATAAATCACTATCAATAGTTCAAAAACTTTATGAAGAAGGTTACTTAACATATCCACGTACAAATTCTGAATATCTTGCTACCAATGAAAAAGATAAAATAAAAAAAATAATTAATAATTTAATTGAATTAAAATATCCAATAGAATTTAAAGATAAAAAAACAATATTTGATGATTCAAAAATAGAATCACATTCAGCACTTACACCAACATATAAAATTCCTAAATTATCTACGTTAAGTGATGATGAAAAGATTGTTTATAAAACAGTATTTAAACGTTTTGTAGCAGTGTTTTGTAAAGAAGAATGCAAAATAAGCAAAACAGAAATAAAAATAAAGTTGGGTGATTTAGAGGAATTTACCCTAAAAGGAACAGTTATATTAGAGCAAGGTTGGACAAAATATGATGATTATAATTCAAAAGATAAAATACTTCCAAATTTAGAAAAAGGGGACATCATAAATATAAATTTTAAACCAATTGAAAAAAAGACAACAGCTCCTAAACACTATACAATAGAAACACTTAATAATTACTTAAAAAATCCTTTTAAAGAAGATAAAAAAAATATAGATGAAAATGATGATACAGATGACTATAAAGCAATATTTGAAGGATTAGAACTTGGTACAGAAGCAACTAGAACTGGAATAATAGATAATGCTATAAAAAGCGGATATATAGAATTAAAAAAAGATGTTTATACAATACTTCCAAATGGAGAATATTTAATTAATTCATTAAAACAAATGCAAATAGAAATGGATAAATATAAAACTGTAGAACTTGGAAAAGCATTAAAAAGTGTATATCATAATAAAATAACTGTTGATGATTCTGTAGATATTGCTAAAAAAGAAATAAGCAAAGTATTTAGTATAAAAAAAGAAGCAATAGAAAATGATATAGATACAGGCTTTTATAAAGATAAAATAGGCATATGTCCAATCTGTGGTAAAGATGTATTAAAAAGTAAATATGGATATGGATGCATTGGATATAAAGATGGATGCAACTTTAAAATAAATTTTACTATATGTAATAGAATAATTTCTAAAAAAAATGCAGAACTATTATTAAAAACAGGGAAAACATCAAAAATAGTTGGATTCACATCTAAAAACGGGAAAAGTTTTGATGCATATTTAAAAAACAATAATGGCAAAATTGAATTTGAATTTAATTAACTTTTAATTTATAAAAAAATAATGTATAATACGAATTGAAATGAGGCGATATTATGTTTATAGATGAAGTCATAATAGATTTAGAAGCTGGTAGTGGTGGAAATGGATGTATGGCATTTAGAAGAGAAAAATACGTAGAGATGGGTGGACCATATGGTGGAAATGGTGGAAAAGGCGCAGATATAATATTTAAAGTTGATGAAGGTTTAAATACTTTACTTGATTTAAGATATAAAAAATTAATTCGTGGTGATAAGGGTGAAAATGGCCTTGGAAAAGGAATGCATGGTGCAGCAGCAGAAAACGTTATTATAAAAGTACCAGAAGGTACTGTAATAACTGATATAGATACTGGGTTAATAATAGCTGATTTAGTTAAAAATGGAGAAGAAGCTGTAGTAGCGCATGGTGGTCGTGGTGGAAGAGGTAATATTGCTTTTGCTACAAGATCAAACCCTGCTCCTAATTTTGCTGAAAATGGAGAACCAGGCGAAGTAAAAAGAGTAAAAGTTGAATTAAAACTTCTTGCAGATGTTGGTTTAGTAGGTTTACCAAGCGTTGGGAAATCGACATTTATTTCAAAAATATCAGCAGTGAAACCTAAGATTGCCGCATACCATTTTACTACATTAAAACCAAATTTGGGTGTTGTAAGAGCAAGCAACAACAGATCATTTGTAGTTGCAGATCTTCCAGGATTGATTAAAGGTGCTTCACTTGGTGAGGGGCTTGGAGATAAGTTCTTAAAACATATTGAAAGAACAAGAGTAATTGCTCACATTATAGATATGAGTGCTTTTGAAGGTAGAGATCCATATGAAGATTATTTAACCATAAATAAAGAACTAGAAGATTTTAATAAAAAAATAATAGATAAGCCTCAAATAATAATTGCAAATAAAATGGATATGCCTACATCAAAAGAAAATTTAAAAAAATTTAAAGAAAAAGTTAATGTTGAAGTATTTGAGATGTCAGCTATGAATGGAGAGGGAATAGATAAAATAATAAATAAATTAGCTGATATGTTAGATAATATAAAAAAAGAACCATTATATGATGAACAAAAATTTGAAAGTCATGTTTTATATAAATTTAAAGTTGAAAAACCATTTACTATTACAAGGGATAATAGAACTTGGGTAGTACGTGGAGACGAAGTAGAAAAATTGCTTAGAATGACAAAATTTTCTTCTGATGAAGCAGCATTAAGATTTTCTAATAAACTAAGAAAAATGGGAATAGATGATCAACTAAGAGAGTTAGGGGCTGAAGAAGGAGATACTGTAAGAATATTAGATTTTGAATTTGAATATAAGTTATAAAATTAAATGAAAAGGGGAATAACTAATGAATAAATATTTAATTAATGTAATAGTTCCTTCAATAGAAATGGAATTTGACGTATATATTCCAAATAATAAAAAAGTTGGAACTATAAAAAAGTATATATTAGAATCTATTAAAGAATTATCAGAAAACTCATATGATAAAATGCTTAATGAAGTTAAATTTTGCGATAGAGATACAGGAAAAGATTATGACAATAATTTAATGGTTAAAGATACAGATATCAAAAATGGAACCAAGTTAATAATTATATAACAGAAGCTATTGTTTCTGTTTTTTTATTGACAATGAAACTATTAGAGATATATAATATACTCGTAATATAAGAAAATAAGGAGGGTACTATATATGAATGAAAAATATATTATAAACTTTTCATCACTTGATAGTTTAAAAGAAAAGTTTGAGAATGATAAAAAAAATTTTACAAATTCATCATATAGTACTTTTTCATCAAGTTATGTAAAAAAATGTAGTGACTATAATATCCAACAAATGTCAAATCAATTGGATAAATTATATTTAAAAATAAAAAAATCATATGAAAAAATGGACAAATGGTTAATTGAATATATAAATAATACAAAAGGAATAGAAGCAAAATTATCAAATAAAAGTGGATATAGTCAAATAAGCGATAGTCCATTAATTAGTCAAATAAATAATATTAAAAAATTACCTACGGTAACATACGATGTAAAATCATCATTTAATGTAAAAAAATCTAATAATAATGCTTTTTCATCAACCTTAGAAACACGAAATAAGGTAACAACACCAAATAATCAATCAATAAATAAAAACACAAAAACTAAAACGGGAAATAATAAAGTTGATGTAGATAAAAAGCTATATTCAGATGAGTATATAGAAAATGAATTTAAAAAAGAGGCAAATAAAAAAATAATGTCACAAATTGCTCCTACATTAAATACTGGTAGTACAAATAGTTCTGCAAGTGCATCACAAACTATAAAAAAAGCAGCAGTTACAGAAAATAAACTAAGTGATGAAGAATTTGCAAGAGTTAGAAATAAAAGTACGTCAAGTTTTACAACAACATTAGAAGCAAGAAGCAATGTAATGGCAGCACCTAAAACACAAATAGGCTTAGAAAAAAAGAAATTCATTGTATATGGTACAAAAGATGGTTTAAGCATAGAATGTGATAATGAAGCGTACGCAAAAGCTAGAATGGAAAAAGAATTGGAAGAAATGGCGATGAAATGTAGCGGAAATTTATATAATAGCGCAACATCGGCATTAGCTTCATCAGTTATTAATGGTGCCGGAAACTATTCTGATAGTAAAACCCCTATAAATTTAAATAATAAAGATATAAAATTAAGTGAAGAAGATTTAAAATTATTTGAACAAGCTCAAGGCCATAGTAAAATAGATGTAGCATCGGCAACAGCAGTTTTTGGAACATCTATTGGTGAAGGAGTGGCACTTTTTGGTGAGGGAGTATATGATTCAGCTCTAACAACTTTAACATCAGGATTTAAATCGGGATTTTATATTAAAGCAAATGGAGAAACTACAGATTCGTTTACCGAGTGGTTGGAAGATACAAAAAATGAAGTGGAAAGTTTAGGGTTCGAATTTGAATATATAGATGACGGATACTTTAGTAAGTATTGTCCTAAAGAAAAATTAATAAAAGAAATAAAAACTGAACATGTAAAAGATTTTTTTGATTCATTTTATGAAACAAATTCTATAGGAAAATCATTAAAAGATAGTTCAGGAGCAGCATTTGATATAACAAGGGGCGTTGGAAATGGTTTAGGGTATGTGGCACCCGCAATAGCTGCAACAGTTGTAACAGGAGGAGCTGGTGCTTTTGAAAATAAAACAATAGGACTTAAATTACCACACTTGGTAGGTACAATAACTAACTTGGATGTTAATGAAATAAAAAGAAGTTTATCTTCAATTGAGTCTGAATTAAAAAGAAGACAAGCTTTATTTAATGAAGCCAGAGAACTAACTAATGAAAGTACAATTGATATATATAAATATCAAAAAATGTATAGAGCAGGTTTAGTAAAAGAACCAGTATCACATTTGTTTATAATTAGTGATGAATTTGCTGAACTAAAAAATCAACAACCTGAGTTTATGGAACAACTTATAAGTACTGCACGTATCGGAAGAAGCTTAGGAGTGCATTTAATACTAGCTACCCAAAAACCAAGTGGTGTAGTTGATCCTCAAATTTGGAGTAATACAAGGTTTAGAATATGTATGAAAGTTCAAGATAAGTCGGATTCGAATGAAGTAATAAAATGTCCAGATGCAGCATTTTTAAAGCAAACTGGTAGATTTTATTTTCAAGTTGGTTATAATGAAGTTTTTGTACTTGGACAGGCAGCTTGGGCTGGTGGTAAATATATTCCATCAGAAAGATATAATAAAACGATTGATACTTCAATAGATTTTATTAATCCTGTTGGATATATAGTAAAAAGTATGGAAACAAAGCCAAAAAATGAAAAGGTTAGTGCATCAAATGGGGAAGAATTATTAAACATTGTAAAATATTTATCAGAAATAGCAAATCAACAAAATATTAAGTGTCGTCCTTTGTGGCTAGAAAAAATTCCTCGTGAAATTAGAATTGAAGATTTAGCAATCAAATATAATTATCAAAAAGTTAATTTTGTTGTAAATCCAATAGTTGGTGAATATGATGTACCATCAAATCAAGAACAAAGATTATTAACCCTTCCTTTAACTGATGATGGTAATACACTTATATATGGTGCAACAGGTTCTGGAAAAGAAAACTTTATCATCACATTGATATATTCATCTATGCTATATTATACTCCAGAAGAAATCAATTATTATATTATAGATTTTGGCTCAGGTGCTTTAAACATGTTTTCTAAGTGTCCAATAGTTGGCGATATATTAAAACCAGAAGAAGAAGACAAAGTAGAAAATTTATATAAAATGATTAAAAATATTATAGATGAAAGAAAAAAACTATTTTCAGACTTTGGAGGAGATTATCAAAGCTACTTAAAAAATAGTGGAAAATCAGTTCCTAATTTAGTCATTATAATTAATAATTACGAATCTTATCAAGAATTATATGAGAAATTTGAGGATGAATTAACTATGCTAACTAGGGAATGCAATAAGTATGGAATATATTTTATATTCGCCTTAAGTACACCTAATGGTTTAAGATTCAAATTAAAACAAAATTTTGCGCTTACATATGTTTTACAACAAAATAACGAGGATGATTATGTTTCAATTCTTGGAAGTGTTAATAAAAACTATCCTGCTAAAATATTTGGTAGAGGTATTATAAAAACTGATTCAGTTTATGAATTCCAAACAGCTTTTGCAACAGATAAAGATAATATAACAAAATATATTAAGGAAAAATGTAATTATTATAGTACTAAATATGATGTGGTTGCTAAAAAAGTTCCAGTTCTACCAAATACTGTTATTTTTGAAAATATTTATTCTGAAAAATTAAAAGAAAATGAATTATTAATAGGTCTAAATAAAAATGATCTTAGTAGTTCAAAAATTAATATAAATAAAAATTATATTAGTTTAGTAACAGCTATGGATTTAAATGATACTAATAAGTTTATAAATAATGTAATAAAGCAAATGATTAGAAGAAATTTTAAATCATTATTAGTAATAAATGCTGAAGATTACGAAATTGACTTAAATTATATAAACAAATATCAATATGTAAATAAAAATTTTGATTTAATCTTTGACAAATTATATAATTTTGTAAATCAACAATATGAAACATATGAATCAAATAATTATGATAAAAGTATATTTAGTAATATAAAATCACTTAATTGCATAATTATTGGGATAAATTCATTTAAAAATAAATTAAGTAGTGATAATCAAGATAAGTATTCAGACTTATTTATAAAGGCAAAAGATTTAGGAATTATTAATTTTATAATTGTAGATTCAATAAATGAATTTAAATCGATTGAATATGATAATTGGTATAAAAATACAGTTGATAATTCAACTGGAATATGGATTGGAAATGGTATAAATGATCAATTTAGTTTAAAAATAAATCAAAAAATACCGGAATTAAGAGAAAATGATGTACCAGAAAGTTTTTGCTTTGTAATACATAAGGGTAAGCCTAAATATGTTAAATATATAGAAAAAGTTTAAAAATGGGTTGTAAAACTCATTTTTTATTAAAAAAACATATTATTGACAACAAAATATAGATATAGAGTATTAGAAAATAAAATAGCAAAAAGAGCAAGAACATTGATAAGACAATGATGTAATAGTATGGATGTAACAATAATAAAAGGGTCAATAGGGAAAGAACATGTACATTTACTAGTAAGTGCACCGCCAAGTCTCTCAGTGTCAAAGTTGGTACAACAATTAAAAGGAAAAATATCAAGAACATTACAAATGAAATTTAAAAGTTTGAAAAAGAGATATTGGGGACAATATTTGTGGTCATCAGGATATTTTTGTATAAGTGTAGGAACAGTAACAAAGGATATAATAAAAGAATATATAGAAAACCGACAATATGAGTATGATGAGAACTTTAAGATAATAGGATAGAGTTTACTCTCTTAATATACTTTCAGTATTTAAGCAAGCCTGTACTTTAGTGCAAGGTGGTTGACAAATAATAATTTCTTTGTTAATATAAATTTAGTTTGTGAGGTTAAAAATTAATGGATAAAGACGGGCTGACTCGGCAATATAAAAAATTAAAAGAAAGTATAATAGATGCTAATTATAGTACTTCAAAATCAAAATTAACTAAAAGTATAAATTATATGTTATATAGTGTTTATAATGCAAAAAACAACATAGATAATGAAAAAATGCAGGTTATGAATAATTATAAGATTGATAAAAAAACATCACTTTTTATAATTGATGATGTTAATGGTTGCGATAAAGATGTTATAAATGAACTATATAAAAACGATTGTGTGATATTGACACCAGAATTTAATGATTTACAAATCGCACCTGATGAATATGAATTTAATAAATATATATATTATGATTTAGATGATAGCAAAGACTTAAATAAAACTTGTAAAATAATTAATTGCTTGCTTTATAAGAGAAATGTAGCAATCTTTATAGATGATTTTATGAGTATTAAAAATAAAGAAAAGTTACGTGAATTTATTGAAAGAATAGTTACTATTTCTGAGCATCATAATACATCAATCATACCAATATCAATTGTTAAAGATAAAACAAAAAATATTCTTAATGTAGGAAAACCAATTTATAGTGATTTTAATATAGATGATGAATTTTTATTGAAAGAATGTTTTTCAACATTAAGATGGGAAGCACTAGAACAAATTTATGAATCAAAACATTTTGAAGTAGTTCAGGATAAAATTACTTATGAAAAAAGATATTTAGAATATATAAAGAAATTATTAGAACCTATATCTGTTGATAATCAATTTGTATTAAAAAAAACAAAGTAAATATTTAATAAAACGTTATTCAATGAATAGCGTTTTTATTGATTTTTAATATATAAAATGCTATACTCAAGTTGTATGGTAGGTGGTAATATGTATATAAATTTATATGTTTCAATATGTGCACTTTTAATTTCGTTTTTCTTGCTAATCAACTTTTTTTCTAAAAAAAGATATGATAATAAGGAAACGAAAATATTTTCATATATGCTTATATTTAATTTTATAAATACTATATTCACACTAAGTATTGTATTTATAGAAAAAACAAACATTATAAATATAATATTTTTAAAGATACTTAATAAATTAAATAATGTTATACAGTTAGGATGGATATGGCTTTTATTTCTTTATATGTTATATATGTTATGTAATAATAAAGAAAAAAAATATAATCTCATAAAAATCATTACTGTAATTATCAATATATTACTAGGAATACTTATTTTTATACTTCCAACTAGTTTTTATAATAATATATATTTAAATGGATTATCTGAAACATTTTCATATATTATATATTTTGTATATTTATTAGTTATAATAATTTTGACAATAAAAAATATAAAAAATATGAGTAATAAAAAAAATATAATAGTATTTACAATTTCTTTATTGCTAATGTTAACAGCACTTATAATAAAAAAAATAAATCCTGAATTATTAATTATTTCTTCTATATTTACATATATAAATTTAATTATAAATTCAACAGAAGATCCAGACTCAAGATTGCTTTTAGAATTACAAAAAGAAAAAGAAAAAAATGAAAATTTAAATAATATTAAAATAGATTTTTTAACAAATATGAATTATGAATTTAGAACATCATTAAATACAATTGTAGGATTTAGCGAATGCATAAAACAAGAAGATTCTATAGATGCTTGCAAAAATGATGCTGATGATATAATAACATCAAGTCAAAACTTACTTGAAATAATAAATGATGTACTTGATATATCAAAATTAGAAACAAATAATATGAAAATAACAGAAGAAGATTATAAACCGCTTGAGATATTTGAAAATGTAATTTCTTCATTAAAACCAAAATTAAGTGAAAAAGAAATTGAAATTAAAACTAATTTTAATGAGAATATTCCATACATGTTATTTGGGGATTCAAATAAAGTAAAGCAAATAATTACTAATATATTAATGAACTCTATAAAACATACAGAAGATGGAAGCATTAATTTTGAAGTTAACTGTACTAGTGAGAAAGATAAATGCAATCTGGTTATATCTATAGAAAATACAGGTAAAACAATAAAAAAAGAAAATAAATCATCTAATAATTTAAAAGAATTTAATAAAAATATAGTAGAGCAATCAGAACTAGAATTTTTGATTGCAAAGAAATTTGTAGATATGTTAGGTGGCAAAATAGTTTTAGATGAAAAAAACATAAACAAAACAAAAGTTACTATATATCTTAATCAAAAAATTAAAATGCAAGGTGTTCCATTAATAGCTGAAATTTCAAAATTAGAAGAGAGCATAAAACCACAACAAGAAGATTATTCAGATAAAAAAGTATTAATAGTTGATGATAACAAAATGAATTTAAAAGTGGCAACAAGATTACTAAAAAACTATAATATAATAACTACTGAAGTATTAAATGGTTATGAAGCTATTAATAAAATTAAGAATAATGAAAAATATGATCTTATATTTTTAGATGATATAATGCCCAAAAAAAATGGAAAAGAAACCTTAAATGAATTAAAAAAAATCAAAGGATTTGATATACCAGTCATTGTATTAACAGCAAATGTTTTAGAAGGAATGAAAGAAAAATATATAGAAGAAGGTTTCGATGATTATTTAGCTAAACCAATAAACAAAGAAGAATTAAAAAAAATCTTGAATAAGTTTTTGATAGATAGAAAATCAGATATAGAGGATACAATATTATTTTCACCAAACTCAAAATTTGAACCATTATCTAAGGAATTACTTGAAGAAGTCGAATTAGTAAATGATATAGAAATAGATAACGATATAGAACAAATAGAAGAAAAAATAGAAGAGAAAAAACAACTAAATTATAAAAATAAAAAATTTTTAATAGAAAATAATATAGATGTAGACGCAGCAGAAAAATTACTTGGTGAAATGAGTACATATGATGATGCTTTAGCTGATTTTATAAAAGAAGCTGATAGTAAATATAATTTATTACAGGGTTATATGAAAATAGATAAATTAGAAAAATGTTATAATATTTTTAGAACAATTAAGACAGATACAAGATATTTAGGTTTTATAGAATTAAATAGTATTTTTTCAAACCTTGAAAAAGCAATAAAAGAAAATGATATTGATTATGTAAAAAACAATATCAAAACATCACTTAAAGTATTTAAAAAATATATTGAAATATCAAAAGAATATTTAGGAAAATAGTTATTTTGACAATTACCTAAATCGTGATATAATACATAACATTTAAAGGGTGATATTATGAAGAATAATACAAAAGAAAGTTGGATGTATAAATATAGTTTGGCTAAAGTTTATTTTGAACATCATGGAAATCTAGAAATTCCATGTGGTTATAAAACATTAAACGGATATGAATATACAGAAGAAGGAATAGCTTTAGGAACATGGTTAAATACTCAACGTAAAGCATATAAAGGAATGAGTAATTGCAAAATAACAGAAGAACAAATCAAATTATTAGAAGAAATAGGAATGCGTTTTGAAACACGTGATAATAATGAAGAATGGAATAAAAAGTATGAATTAGCTAAAGTTTATTTTGAATATAATGGAAATTTAGAAATCCCATATAATTATAAAACGTTGAATGGGTATGAATATTCAGAAAGTGGAATAGCTTTAGGAATATGGATAACAAATCAACGCAAAGCATATAAAGGTCAAGGAAATCATAAAATAACAGAAAATCAAATCCAATTACTAGAAAAAATAGGAATGCGTTTTGGAACTAATTATAAAGAAGAGGAATGGAATAAAAAATATGAGTTAGCTAAGACCTATTTTGAACATCATGGAAAATTGAAAACTCCAAGAGATTATAAAACATTGAATGGATATGAATATACAGAAGAAGGAATAGCTTTGGGAATATGGCTAAATACTCAACGTCAAGCATATAAAGGTCATGGTAATTTTAAAATAACAGATGAACAAATCAAATTATTAGAAAAAATAGGAATGCGTTTTGGAACTAATTATAAAGAAGAGGAATGGAATAAAAAATATGAGTTAGCTAAAGCTTATTTTGAACATCATGGAAATCTAGAAATTCCATCCAGTTATAAAACATTAAACGGATATGAATATAAAGAAGATGGGATAGCCTTGGGGATATGGCTACATACTCAACGTCAAGCATATAAAGGTCAAGGTTCCAATAAAATAACAGAAAACCAAATTAAATTATTAGAAAAAATAGGAATGCGTTTTGAAACACGTGATAATAATGAAGAATGGAATAAAAAATATGAGTTAGCTAAAGCTTATTTTGAATATAATAGAAATTTGGAAATTCCAAGAGATTATAAAACATTGAATGGTTATGAATATACAGAAGAAGGAATAGCTTTGGGAAGATGGATAGCAAATCAGCGCCAAACATATAAAGGCCACAATACTCAGAAAATAACAGAAACTCAAATTAAATTATTAGAAAAAATAAGAATGAAATGGTTCTTAAAAGTTGGAACTGATAAAAAAAGCCAAGAAGAAATAATAACAGAAAAAAATAGTAAAAGAAAAAAAATAGAAATGTTAAATAGAGTAAGATCATATTTAAATACACTAGATGAAAGCGAAGTATTATCAAAAGAAGAAATTAATCAAGGAATGATGGATGTATTAAATCATAAAATAAAACGTCTAAAAATAATGAATAGCAAGCTTTAAAAGTTTGCTTTTTTTTATTTTGACAATTACCTAAATCGTGATATAATACATAACATTAAAAGGGGGATTTTATGAAAAATAATATAAAAGAAAGCTGGATGTATAAATATAGTTTGGCTAAAGTTTATTTTGAACATCATGGAAATTTAGAAATTCCACAAGGTTATAAAACGTTGAATGGATATGAATATGCAGAAAGTGGAATAGCTTTAGGAACATGGCTACATACTCAACGTCAAGCATATAAAGGTCAAGGTTCCAATAAAATAACAGAAAACCAAATCCAATTACTAGAAGAAATAGGAATGCGTTTTGAAACACGTGACAATAATGAAGAATGGAATAAAAAATATGAGTTAGCTAAAACCTATTTTGAACATCATGGAAGTTTAGAAATTCCATACCATTATAAAACATTAAACGGATATGAATATACAGAAGATGGAATGGCTTTAGGAAGGTGGATAACAAATCAACGTCAAGCATATAAAGGTCAGGGTACTTATAAAATAACAAAAAACCAAATCAAATTATTAGAAAAAATAGGAATGCGTTTTGAAACACGTTATAATAATGAAGAATGGAATAGAAAATACAAATTAGCTAAAGCTTATTTTGAACATCATGGAAATTTGGAAATTCCACGAAATTATAAAACATTGAATGGATATGAATATGCTGAAGAAGGAACAACTTTAGGTGTGTGGATAAAAAATCAACGTCAAGCATATAAAGAATATGGTACCAATAAAATAACGGAAAACCAAATTAAATTACTAGAAGAAATTGGAATGCGTTTTGAAACACATGATAATAATGAAGAATGGAACAAAAAATACAAATTAGCTAAAGCTTATTTTGAACATCATGGAAATTTGGAAATTCCATGCAGTTATAAAACATTAAACGGATATGAATATACAGAAGAAGGAATAGCTTTAGGGACATGGATAGCACATCAACGTCAAGCATATAAAGGCCAAAATAATTGTAAAATAACAGAAAACCAAATCCAATTACTAGAAGAAGTAGGAATGCGTTTTGAAACACATGATAATAATGAAGAATGGAATAAAAAGTATGGACTAGCTAAAACCTATTTTGAACATCATGGAAATTTGGAAATTCCATGCAGTTATAAAACATTAAACG